>Ga0179587_10000050_pt1 | contig 56324 bp, 43 predicted proteins | sample CZODoug2_1_08_16_FD_185932 | JGI IMG/M metagenome (GOLD analysis project Ga0179587, IMG submission 185932) | Vadose zone soil fungal communities from Angelo Coast Range Reserve, California, USA - CZODoug2_1_08_16fungal | ecosystem: Environmental > Terrestrial > Soil > Vadose zone | place: USA...
CAAATCAAGTCGGACTCAATGTCGTCCAGCCGCAGCACAATGAAGCGCACGTCGCGAACAGCGGCAAGCAGTCCGAGCTGCGACGAACGGCCCGCGATCGCATCAACCGCGTTCGCCCCGCCAGCCCCGCCGGCCGCGCCGGCCGCGCCATTCGTCAGCGCGCCGTGAAGCGCCATGGCCTGCGCGACATATTCTATACCGCAGGCAATCCCCAAGCGGTCGTGCGAACGCAGCGGATTGTCAGGCGCGCGGTGAGTGGCGGTGCGGCAGCGGATATGCTGGGCGTCCCAATCAATCACCTCGTCCAGCAGGCACATGCGGCCTTGATGAGGGATGCGGGCCTCAATCCACGCTCGGTTCAGCGGCATGGTTCGATCTGCACGGCGGCGCGCGACACGTCGAGATAGTCGAGGACGGCGCGTCCCGAAGCGCCGATTGCCAACAGCCGCAAAAGCGGCAGGGAACGCGCGGCCGGAATCGCGCTCCGCAACGCTTCCAATTGAAGATCCGACATCTTGTCGCCGGTCTCATCGGTGAGCGTGAGATCAATCCTCGCGATCGAGGTTGTGTTGCGTTCGGGGCTGAGAACCATCGCCACGCCGAGTGCGTCCGGTATGGGGCGTTTGGCGTGCAGGGGCGCCGGGTATTCCGTGTCGTAGGCGACGAGCAGAACCGATTGCCGATCGACTGCGACCTGTGTCAGGGCGTCCAACAGACCGGCGATGAAGCTTGCGTCGAAGGCGCACAGGACATTCGATTCGGTCATGGAACCGGTGGCAATGCTCCAGTAACCGGCCGCGACATTGTGCACGGAATTGGAAAAGCGCGTCGGCGAGACCTCGCGGGTCGACAGCGCCAGCGCCTGGCAGATTTCGTGGCAGATGTGGCCATCGCCTCCGGAAGAGGTGAACACGCTGGGTAGTAAAGTGGGATCCGCATCGGCGCCGGCGGTGGCTTCCAGCGCCACCGCCAAGGCCAATTTCACGACGCGTCCGGTGCGCCGCCGTTCCGCGGGGGGCAGCATCGCGGGCGTGGGCAGCACCGTGGGTGCGGGTTGATACGGCTGTTTGCCCGACAGCACGGCGGCAGCCTGGGGCCAACTGTGGAGGCCGGGACCCAAGATGCCGATGCCGCCGATGTATGCGGACAACCTCATCCCGCACGGCCGAAAATCAGACTGCAATTCGTTCCGCCGAAGCCGAAGGAATTGCTGAGCACGCGCTTCACCGGCGCGCGCCGGTTCTCCTTGATGTAGTGAGCCGTGAGGGTCGGGTCGATCCGCGCCGTGTGCACGCCGCCCGGCATCAATCCATTCTGGATGGCGAGTACGCTGATCACGGCCTCCAGTGCGCCTGCCGCTCCCAACGTATGACCGGTCGCGCCCTTGGTCGAACTGCACGGTGTGGTCGGACCGAAAATGCTGGTGACTGCCTGACTTTCCGAGCGATCGTTGCTCGGTGTGCCCGTGCCGTGCAGGTTGATGTAGTCAACTTCACCGGGCTCCATCGACGCCGCCGTCAACGCAGCCAGCATGGCGCGTTTTGCGCCCAGGCCTTCCGGGTGAGGCGCCGACATATGGTAGGCGTCGCTCGACTCGCCGACGCCGTACAGCAGCACGGCGTCCGGGTCCAAATTTTCCGGTACGCGCTCGAGCAGCGCGAATGCTGCAGCTTCGCCGATGGAAATGCCGTCGCGTGCGGCATCGAAGGGGCGGCACGGCGCCGGCGAGGAGAGCTGCAGGGAATGGAATCCATACAACGTGGTGAGGCACAGCGAATCCGTTCCGCCCACCAGTGCCGCATCGATGAGTCCCGCTTCGATCATGCGCCGTGCCGAGCCGAACACTTTGGCACTGGATGCACAAGCCGCTGAAACCGCCACCGCCGGGCCTTCCAGCCGGCAACGCTTCCGGAGGTAGTCCGCCACAGAAAATGAATTGTGGGTGGTGCCGTATTCGAAGCTCGGCGGCAGCGCCCCGCTGACGGCGTCTCGCACTCGATAAGCAAGTTCGGTCTGCATGATGCCTGCCGTGCTCGTGCCGATGAACAACCCGACACGGCGGCGGCCCCATCGTGCCGCCGCCGCCTGCACGGCGTCGAAGAATCCGTCCTGCTGCAGGGCCAGCTCGGCCAAACGGTTGTTGCGGCAATTGAATATCTGCAAGTCCTTGGGCAGCCGCTGTGCGTCGACGCCGGGGACTTCGCCGATGTGGGTGTCGATTTTCACGGTTTCGAATTCGCAGCGCGCAAGCCCGCTGCGTTGCTCGATAAGGGCGGTGAGCGTCGGCGCCACACCCCGGCCGATGCAGCTGGTCGCCGTACATTCCGTGAGCAGCAATGGTTTCATGGTCCTCACGCCAACGCCGAGCGCAGCGTCACGGGGGTTAGGCCCTTGGCGTTCAGTGCGTCGAGCAGGCGCGGCAGGACTTCCAAGATCACCGGCGTGCCGCTGCGGCTGCGCGCCGCATGGCCGTCGTGCAACAACAAAATGTCGCCTGTTTGCAGCGGGTGGGCCAGACGCCGGAACACGGCCTCTGGATCACCGTTCACCGTGTCGAATCCGCGGCGTGTCCAACTGGCAAGGTGCAGTTTCAGGCGCACCAATACAGGATCGAGAAAGGGATTGCGCAGACCCGCCGGAGCGCGAAAGAATCTTGGCCGGCTGCCGGTGACGCCAAAGATGCTTTCCTGCGCGCGTGAAATCTCCGCGCTCATTCCCTGGGGTCCGAGCAATGAGAAATTGTGCCGGTGCCGCTGACTGTGATTTTCCATGGCGTGGCCGCGTCGAACGATTTCTTGCGCAAGATCCGGATAACGCAGCACGCGTTCGCCGACGCAAAAAAAAGTGGCGCATGCGCGGTACTGCTCGAGCCGCGCCAGGACTTGCGGCGTGACATCAGGCTCCGGTCCATCATCGATGGTGATGGCGACGCCCGCTGAAATGCCGTCCCGCGCGGGCAGGCGTGTCCAATTCGGGCCCAGCAGCTGGCTTCGCGGCCAAAGGCCGGCCGCGGCCAATGCGACGTGGTTCGCGACCAACGCGCCGAGCGCCCAAGGCCACGCGCGCGGCCTCGCGAGCACCGCCGCCGCCGCGCCCAAGTGTGCGGCGCCGGACGCCAACAACAGCGGGGAAGGCGTCCACCGCCCCGGCGCGCCGCTTTCTTGGTTCATATGAAATGCGATTCCAGAAAATTCTCCCACAGCTTGATCCAGGTGCGCCACTCATGGCCGCCTCCGATGACATCGACGGCGTCCGCCGGCAGACCCAGCGCCAGCAGGCGATGCGCCGCCGAGAATCGGTCTTGTTGTCCGTATCCTAGATACAGCGGTCGCGGGTCGACCCGCACCTTGAGGTAGCGCCATATTCGGCGTTCCGCATCGGCTTGCGCAAGTTCACCCGGTTCCCATCCCGCCAGCCCCCGGGCCGCGGCGATTTCGTCCAGCAGCATGCGATTTCCCAGGTAGGGCGCCAGCAGGCACAGTCCATCGAACTCATCGGGATAGGAGCTGGCATAGTCCAGCGCGACCAAGCCGCCGAGCGATATTCCCGCCAACCAAATCGACACGCCTGCACCGAGCGCCGGCAACACGATCTCGTGGCGCAGCCGCTCGAGCGGTTCCCGATCATCCAAATGCTGCATTTCCAAATCGACGAACCGAAGATCCAACGCGAGCTGCCGCTTGAGAACCGCCTCCGGAAATCCCGCGGCCAGGAAATCTTGCGCGGAGTGATACGCGCCCGGGAACCATACCATCTGCGTCGGTGCCGCCCCGCCGGGCTCAGCCGGCTTAAGAATGCTGCGCATCAGCGTTCCCGGCGCGCGCGCCGATCGCGGCGAACAGCAGCGCGAGAAATGCGCCCGGCGCCACCGTGGTACCCAAGGCGACGAGCACGGGAACCTGCGAGAAGGACAAAAGGCCGAAGCCAATTACCGTGCTGGCATTGGCAATGACCAGCGATGCCAGCGTCAGCGATTCGCTGCCGTCTCCTTGCGCATGGGCCTGACGGTCGAAAAACAACGCGTAGTTCGAGCCAACGGCGACAATCAGCAGCATGCCCACCAGGTGCAGAATGGTTAGGTGCACGCCGACGATGGCGAGACCCGCGGCAACCGTGAGTACCGAGAGCACCAAGGGCGCCAGCACGCGCGCGACGCGCAGCGGCGAACGCAATGCGATAAGCAACAGAACGGTCAACGCCAAGAATCCGCCGAGTGAAAAGCGGATTGCCTCGGATAGATAACCGGCATACAGCGAGTCCGACTCTTGCTTCAGATCGAGCACCAGCGCATCGTCCACCTTGGCGTCCTTCAGCGCCGCAACCACGCGAGCCACGTCGATTGGCCGGCCTGCCGCTGCGCTGCGCAGCGGCAGCAGCGCATTCCATTGATCCCGCTGGTGAAGGACCAACGCATCGAAGCCGGTATTCAGCGAGGTACCCGCCAAGTCCCGCGAGGTGACCAATGCAGCGTGGCGCGTGGCTTCGATGTCCTCGAGGAAGGGCTGCAATCGATCGGCGCGCAGCGGTAGGCCGTCCAGCGCCTGTTTCAAATTGGCGCGCAGTTCAGATGCGCTCGGCAGGCTGCTGCGGCGTGTTTCTTGTGTGGCCATGCTCGGCAGGTAGTTGGCGGGACTCTCGAATCCACCGATCGCTTTGTCATCCACCAATCCCTGCAGTGCGCGCGCCGCGCGCTCGGCACTGCGAAGTATCGATTCCAGGTCAGCTCCGGAGACGATCACCAAATCGCGCACGTCGGCGGCGCCCAGATCGGCGCGCAGCTTCGCATCATAGTCCTGCTCCTCGATCGGCACGGGGCTCAAGGCCGACAGTTCGCGATTCCAAAGCGTTGCTCGATCGTGGTACAGCACGGCAATCGCCAGCATCACCAGCGCTACGCTCCAAAGCACGATGGCCGCGCGGCCGATTCGCCGAACGCCCTGCAGCAGGGCGGCGATGCGAGCGCCGAAAGGCGTCACGTCGCGAATCGCGAAATCCTGCGGCAGCAGCGCCGGCAATACAAAGCGCGTCACCAACGCGGCGGCAATCAAGCCGCTGATGGAATAAAGACCCAGTTGCTTCAATCCGGGAAATCCCGAGGGCAGCAATGACGCGAATCCGCACACTGAAGTCAGCATCCCCAGGCGTACCGTCGGCCACCAAAGCTGCTGCCAGCTGCGGCCCGCGGCCCCATTCCGGACGCGGCGCGATTGAATAAAGAAATAAATCGAGTAATCGACGGATTCACCGATCAAAGTAATGCCGAAACCCAAAGTGATGCCGTGGACGGCGCCGAATCCGAGCGCCACGGAAGCGACGCCGACCAGTGCGCCGGTGGTCACCGGCAACAGGCCCAAGCCGAGCGCGGGCAACGATCGATAAACGACGAGCAGCAGCGCCACCACCAGTATGCTGCTGGCGATTGACAACCGCACGGCGGCCCGTTCAATTTTGGCGCGCGCCGCCACGGCAAATACGCCGGGCCCGCTGAGGCGCAGTTGCACGCCAGCATTCGTGCCCCGTCGCGAATCGGCTGCGGCAGCGGCAAATGCCGCCCGAATCGCCTCGATCGCTTTGCTCTGGGCGTCGCTGTCGGAGCCGCTCGCCGCGGTTTGCGCGACGGCCAAAGCGCGGGTTTCATCGGCGGAAACCCAAACGCCGTCGCGGCTCTGCGGCGCGGGCGCGCGCGCCAATTGGTCGATGATGCTCAGCAGTTCGCCCGTTGGGTCGCGCGGCAGCAGGGACTTGAACAGCAAGCCCGCGGGTGAGGCCAGGTTGTCGATGGTCTCCTTGATGGCCGCGTTCAACCCGGGCGCCGAAAAGCGCTCCGCGGTCACCGCTTCGCTCAACAGATAGCGGTGCTGAAACAGAAATTCCCGATCTCTTTGGCCGGCCACCGCCTCGCCGTTGTTGACGCTGGAGAACTGGGAATCCTTGCGCAAAACTTCGACCATCGCCGCTGATACGCGGGCGCGTGCGGCGGCGTCGCCTTGCTCGACCGCAATCAGGATCAGGCGGGTGGCGGGCCCATCGCGCAGCTGATCGACGAGCAGTTGCTGGACGGGCGTGGGATTGGCCGGCAAGAACGCCGACAGATCGGTGATGTAGTGGGCACGCGCCACGACGAATGCCGCGAGCGCGATGCAGCCAACCCAGAGGATGAGCACTCGCGCGCGTCGCGCCATCATGGCAGGGTGGATGGCCGCAGAGTCATCAACGACCGGTCGCCGTCGGGCTGGCGAATTTCGACCTTGAAAAGTTGATCTCGCATGCCGTCGATGCGCACCTGGGCGACCGACTGTTTGACTTTGGATTCCAACGGCACCAAGGTCAAGGTCCAGCGTGCAACGCTGCCCGTGAAATCCAGATGAAATAATCGCTCCAGGGCGCTGCGATCGCCGGCCAAGGTGGCGCGAATGCTCTCGACGAAAGGCTGGACTTGCGGATAAGCATGCAGATCCATCACCCGCCGGCTGTGCGCACGTTCCACGGTGAGCACCCCGCCGCTGAGCACCAGAGTTTCCAGATGAGGTTTGAGCGTGCGTTTCTCGAGCCGGTCCGGCGCGTCATAGCGCAGCTCGCCGGAGGACTCGACCGGGTGGTTCAAGACCTTGAGAAAGTGCTGCTCGATGAATTCGACCCGGCCGTGTTGCCGCGTCGCGAGCTGTCCCATGACCTCGTCAAGATCGCTGAAGCCCGGTGGCGGGGCGCCTGACGCAGCGCTGCCGCACAAGGCGCCGACAATACTCAAGACGATGAGCGGCAGGCGCACTATGGGCTCCGGTTTCCGGCTGGACGCGCCCAGAAATCGAAAAAATTGAACCAGTTGTAGGGGTCGCTGCGGCAGTAATGCTCGAGCGCCGCCGCGTAACGGTCGATCGCCGCGCACACCGCAAGACGGCGGCTGCCGACGCTGGTGGCGGAGAAATCCGCGACCCGTTCGAATACCACGTGATAGTTATTCTTACCGCGGTACAGACCGGCCATGAAAAAAACCGGGCAGCGCAGAATGGCCGCCGCGCGCATCGGTCCGGTGGGCAAGTAGGCCTGTTCCCCCAGGAAGGTGACTGCCTGCGTTGGTTCCTCCCCCAACGTGCGGTCAGCCAGCACGCCGACGCAGCCGCCCTGCTCCAGACGTTCCGCGATACGCAGCATGGCATCGATTTGGCCGAGCGACACGATATCCGGAACCGCCTTTGGATTGATGGCGGCGAGGATGCCGCTGATCTTGCGTGCGTTGTCCTCGTACATCGCCATCGAAACGCGTAGACCGTGTTGCCGCCGGCTCAAGGAATGCATCACCGCGAAGCTGCCCATGTGCGAACCCAACAACAGGGCACCGCGGCCGATCGACGCCTGGGAGAGCACCTGCGCCTCTCCTTCGACCGAGATATTGAATTTCTCGAACTGCTCGTTCATGAGATAGACGCGATCGTGAATGGTGCTCGCGAAGCTCAGGATTTGCAGAAAGCGGTCGCGGGCGGTGGGCGCTCTGGCCAAGGCGCGCCGCAGGTAACAGCGCGAGTGGCGCCGGGCGCTGGGACCGAACAGGAAGAAATACGCGGCTATGCAGTAGAGAATGATGCGGCTCAAGGTCCGGCCCAAACGCAACGAAAGAAAGGCCATGATCTTCAGCAGCCAAAGGCTGCCGCGCTCGCGATGCCTGACCCATTCCGCCGCGATGCTTGGGCCGTCCACAAGATTCGCATCCTTGAGATTCACGTTCTTAAGATTCACGTCCTTAAGATTCATCGAGCGTGCCGCTGGTCACTTTGCGCTTGTCGACGCGAATCGCAAAGTGAATCAATCCTCCAGCGGGGGCTTCGTGTTCCAAAACGAGAGCTTCGCCCGGCCGAACCGCCTCGAGAAACTTCGCGGAGCGGATGCGCCAGCCTCGAAGATCAATTCCGCGCGCAACTTCGATGGCCCTGAGCATCTCATCCAGCAGTATGGCGCCCGGCAGCACCGGGAATGCGGGGAAGTGGCCCGCAAAGGCCGGGTGGTCCGCCGCGATGTTGAGCGTGCTGTGCATTTTCATTGCGATTCGTTCATTCGCCCTGACGATCGGCGAAGCTTTGCAGCGCCTGTTGAGGCAGCTTGCCGGTGTCGTTGCGCGGCAGCTCCTCGACAATGAGCAGCGGGCGCGGCAAAAACACCGGGTCGATCCGCTGCCTCAAGAGTTCGGTGAGCGCCGCTACACTCAATCCCGGAGCGACGACCACGGCGCCCAAGCGCGCCACGCCGGTGGACCCCGTCAAACCTTCTCGCAGGAAGAACGCGCCGTCAACCACGCCCGGAATGGCGTTCAGCTGCGCATTCAAATAACCGAAAGAGCTGCGCTTGCCCGCGACGTTGACCAGGTCGGCCGTGCGGCCGTGCAGCAGAAACTCCTCTTCCCCCGTGATCTCGATGACGTCGCACATCGGCGTCAGTTGCTCGATGTGGCCGCCTTGCGCAAAGACCTGCTCATTCACAACGCTCAAGCGAACGCCCGGCCAGAGCCGCCACGCGGCGGTGTCTGCCGTCCGTCTAATGGCAATTTGGCCTGTTTCCGTTGAGCCATAAATCTCCAGCAGTGAAGTCCGGTACTTGTCCTCGACTTCGCGTGCCAGCTCCTGGCTCAAGGGGGCCGTTGCCGATACCACCAGATCCACCGGTGGAAATTCCACTTCGGAGGCGAGCAGGGTGCGCAAGTGGATGGGCGTGGTTACCAGGGCCCGGGGCCGCGGGACCCTGTTGACGGCTGCCGCAACATCGGCCGGATAAAACGGCCGCTCGGCGCTGAAGGCGTTGCCGCTCAAGAGCGCCAGCAGTACGGTCGATTCGAACCCGTACATGTGCTGGCCGGGGACGGTGCCGATGATCGCATGGCTTCGGCCATCGGCTAACCCCAAACGCGGCGCGCCGTTTTGAATGCAGCGCGCCAGCAAGCCCCAGGTTTTCTTGTAAGGAACGGGGGTGCCGGTTGAGCCCGAGGTAAAAACGATCGCCGCGAGCTGCGTCGTCGGGATGCCGGGGATGTCGAAGCGCTCCGCTGCGCCCTGCGGCAGGGGCTCGGGAAGCCGCTCAGGAAAATAGACTTGCGGCAAGTCGATGTCGCAGCGCGGATCGTCGGTCAAACAGAATGCATCCGGTGCAAAGGCCTCGAGCTGTGCAATGACCTGCGGGGTGTGCGTCGAAGGCAGCAGGCTGACGCGCCCCGACATCAAGCAAGCCGCGAGCCCCACCGTGAACTGATATCGATCGGCACACACATTCAGCACGTGCTTGCAGTCCGGAAGATCCTGCGCCAAATGTTTCGCGTCGTAAAGAAATTGTGATGCCGTGACCGCGGCGCCGCTGCGATAGGCCACGACCGCCGCCGGTGAGGAATGTGACAGTAGCGCGATGGTGTCCATGAACTTCAAGGCGGATTCGCGAAGTACACGCGCAAGGTTGCGATCAAGCCGTTGCGCTGCACTTGGGGCAGCACGCGGCGCCGGACGGCATATTCCGCCACGAACATCAGCAGGATCAAGGGAAGTGAAAGGAAGTTGACGAAAAGCGACCAGATGCGCAGCGGCGCAAATTCGAACAGCACACAGGTCAGCGCCATGTTCAGCACGAAGAAAATGACCCACGCAACGGTAACGCTGCGGGTGTAGCGCAGCTCGAGCTCGGAGAGCGGCCCGTGAACCTTGTCCGCGAGTTGAGTACAGAGAGGCACCCGGCCTTTGAGCAGCGAGCGCCCGAAACTAAAGGCCATGATGGCGTAGAAACCGCACTGCTGGATCAGATACACCCTGGAAAAATTCTCGGTGAACAGCGGCCAGCAGTGATACAGCAGGAGTGCCGCCGCCGCAGCCGCCAGGATGGCGAGCAGCGCACCGCTCCAGCGCCAGAGTAGAACGAGACCGAGAGTCAGCATGGGCGCGAGTGCGAGAGCCGCACCCAAATCCTGCGCCTGTGGGTTCGAGTTGCTGTAGTGCGACAGTGCGGAGTAAGCGATAAAGAACACGACGACGGCAGCAAGCTGCAGTCTACGTCCCGAAGCCATGGCTACTTGGTTCTCTGCGCCGCAATGTACTCTGCTAGGTGCCTCAAAGAACGGAAGGTTTGCTGATTCTCCTGGCTGTCAGCCCGCAAGTGAATGCCGTATTGCTTGGAGACGATCAGCGCCACTTCCAAAATATCGATGGAATCCAAGCCTAACCCCTCGCCATACAGGGGCGCGTCGGGATCGATATCCTGGGGTAGCACCTCGAGGTTCAGGGCTTGCACGAACAGCGCAGCGAGTTCCCGCTGTAGACCGACATCGGTCAGCGGCGCCGGCTGTTGCATGAGCGACGCTTTGTCGGACATAGGCTAGGCTTTCAATTGGGGTTCTAAGTATCGGCATTATATAGGTGCGGGCCGGTGCGGCAAGCCGCAGGTTTGGTGGGCGGCCCCTCGACCCCCGGGCGTGGGACTGCCGATCGGTCAAGCCTTGCGCAGACGCCTTGCCGCCAACAGCGGCAGCCGCAGAAGAAATCCGCAGAACAGCCGGAAATGCATCCAAGTGAGCAGCACGTTGTCGCGCCCATACTTGAAATGCGAGATGCCTCCCTCTTCGGGCTTGAAGTAGCACACTCTCGCGGGCAGATTGATCGGGATCACCCCCCGCCAGCACAATCGCACCACGGCCTCGACGTCAAAATCGAAGCGGCGCATCCAAAGTTGCCGGCGCATGACACCGATCAAGGGATCGATCGGATAGACGCGAAAGCCAAAGAGCGAGTCGTCAATCCCGGCCCATAGCGTTTCAAGATTCGCCCACCAATTCGATATTTTGCGCCCCTTGACGCGCAGGCTGGGCGCGCTGTCATCGAATATTGGTTTTCCCAGGATCATCGCGGCGGGCGATGCCGATGAGGCCTGCATGAAGGGCGCAATCCTCTCGGCCGGATGTTGTCCATCGGAGTCCATGGTCAGCACATGGGTAAAGCTCAAAGCGCGCGCCTCCCGCATGCCAAACAGCACGGCCGCCCCCTTGCCGCTATTCTTGGGCAGCACCCACACGCGAAGATTGGGTTCCGCAGCCGCCATCTCCGACAGCCGGTGTTCGGAATGATCGGTGCTGCCGTCAATGACCACCCATACGGGAGCCCATTGTTCCAGGGCGGCGCGCACCGTTGAAAAAACCTTCGGACCTGGGTTGTAGCTCGGAATGAGCACCAGGTGAGTGCTCGATGGCGTCATGACTCGCGTTTCAGCCAACGGGACTGCAGCGCAGTTTCGAGCGCCTGGCGATAGTAGCCATCGAGTTCTGCCGTAAAAGCGCTGACATCCGACGGCGGATCGAAACGCCGGCCCAACCGGACCCGGTAGGTAATGGGCAACTCGGGCCGCTTGAACAGCGGCCACCCTTTGCTCAAGAAGGGCGAATCGGTCTCGATCAGCAGCGTCTGCACGGGCACTTTGGCATGTTTTGCAATGAGGCCGACGCTGCCGGCCAGAGGGTTGATCGGCGCCCGTGTCGTACGCGTACCCTCCGGAAACAGCAATAGCACGCCGCCCGCCTGCAAATGCGCCACGGATTCCTTGACCATTTGACGTGACGAGTCATTTCTCACGTAGCGCGCCAGCCGTGAGCCCGAGCCCAGGAACACATTGTTCATGAGCTCCGACTTCATCACGCACACGAGGTTGGGATGGCGGGTCAGGATCAACAACGCGTCGATCAGCGCCGGATGGTTCGGCGCCAGGATCACCGGCGGCCCGCCTCTCAGGGTGTCGACGGCGCGCAAGTCCAAATGGTAGGTGCGCGTTACGATCAAGGACCAGGAATAGATGCGAAAGCCCGCCATGATGCCGAATCGGCCGATCGCGGTACCGGCGCGCGTCGGCAACATAAAGTAGAGCGGCAGGGCAATTATCGACCAGGCCAGACAGATGAGGCCCAAGAGAGTCAGAGAACTATAGAGCGCGAAATATTCGTAGATGATTTTTAAGATACGCGGCATCGTCGGCATCAGTCCGGTACGTTCACGAGCTGCGATGATCTCTTGATCATCCAGGCGAAACCGAATCCCCCCGTCCAATAGCTTTTGCGCTGAACCAGCGGGCTGTCAACAAAAGCAGCGCCGGCCAATGTGTCATAGCGCATATACGCGCCCACCCAAAACTTCGGATACCGTTTCGACAAAGCCGCCAGGGTCTGTGTTCCGGCGTACCCGCCCTGGGCATGGAATTCCGGCCGCGATGCGGTCGCGAACTGAGGGGCAACTGAATAAAAATAATCATGGTAGCGGCGATCCGCGAACAGCGGGCCTGCCAGAAGCCCGAGATTCCATCCGGGGAGCCCAAAGGGGTCCCTGAGGTCGACGTTCAATCTCGGGCTGAATGTCCATCCGATGATGCGCGGCGAGGATTCAACCGTCGCCGCGTAGCGCAGCGGCATGCGCAAATCGAACTTTACCTTGCCCCCGTCGCTGCGAAACAGGTGAAAGTCGAACGAGGGGCCTATTTCAACGGTGGACCTAAGGTCGGGCATGCCGCTGCGTTCGCGGTCGTTGCGCACCGGCGTGGTCAGGTTGAAACTCAGATTGATTTCCAGCCGATCTTGGTTGAACAGCGTGCCGCGCACGCCATCGCGATCCGCCTTCAGGAACTTGCCGTTATAAACCACGTAGGGAACCGGCAGCGGGTAGGCGTGGGTGGTATTGGAACCGCGATAGTCCTCAAAGGCAATCGCGCCCGCGCCAAGTCCGAATTCCCACAGGGGTGCTTCTTTCGCATGAGCCGGTACCGCGCAACACGCTGCCGCCAGCAGCATGGCGGCGATGGCCTTCATGTCAACCTCGGGCATACACTTCGCTTGAGTTGGGGTCCGATCGAGTGAACCCGGGCGCCCGCATCCTAGTCTAAGATACCAAACCATGCATATCTTGATTGTCGAAGATGACGAAGTCGCCCGCGATTACCTGGCGAAGGCGCTGCGGGAGGCCGGTCACACGGTGGACGTGGCGGGCGACGGTATGGAGGGGTTGCATATGGCCTCCTCGATGGCCGTTGATCTGGCCATCGTCGACCGCATGCTGCCGAAGCTGGACGGCCTTGCCCTGGTGCAGTCGCTGCGCGCCACGGGCCGCAAGGTACCGGTCCTGATCTTGAGCGCGCTCGGTGATGTCGACGACCGAATTACCGGTCTGCGCGCGGGCGGCGATGACTACTTGACCAAGCCTTACCATATGGCGGAACTGCTGGCGCGCATCGATGCGCTGGCTCGCCGCGGCGACGCCGGCAACACGGAGGCCAGCACCAAACTGAAATTGGCGGACCTGGAACTCGACCGGATGACCCGGCGAGTCATGCGCAACGGCAAGAAGATCGAGCTGACCGCCCGCGAGTTCCAACTGCTGGAGTTCATGATGCGTCACAGTGGGCAAGTCGTGACGCGCACCATGCTGCTCGAGGGTGTGTGGGACTATCATTTCGACCCTCAGACCAATGTGATCGACGTGCATATCAGCCGTTTGCGCCAGGCAATCGACAAAGACTTCGACAAGCCTCTGCTGCACACGGTGCGCGGCGCGGGTTACAGCTTGCGCGAAGACGAATAGCTGCACGAAGATGAATGGCGCGGCCTGATGGCACCCGATCAGCGCTTTCTCGGTGTTCTCGATACCTCCCCGTTTCGGATCGCCATCGTCTATTCGATCGTGTTCGCCATTGGCGCAGCCGCGCTCATCTATGCGGTGGACTTCGCTGTCTCGCGCGTGGTCGACGGCAGCACCGACAATTTGATCGAAGCGGAAGTGCAGGGGCTGCGCGAGCAGATGCTGGTGCTCTCGCGCAGCGACTTCATCGAGCTGATCGAGCAACGCTCGCAGGACCAGGACGTGCGCGGCGCGGTGTACCTGATGGTGGACCCGCAGCTGCGGCCGGTGGCGGGAAATGTGCCCGCCTGGCCGAAAGTCGATGCGGGTGCCGGCAAGTGGTTTCTGTTCAAGGTATCCGTGCCGTTCGGCGACGAGACGCGGGAGCACGAGATGCGCGCGCAGCGATTTCCGCTGCCCGGCGGCTATCGCATGTTGGTGGGACACGATGTGCAGGAAAGGCAAAACGTCAAGAGTCTCATGATGCGCGGCCTGATCACGGCGGTGGTGCTCACCTTGTTGCTGGGGCTGGGCGGCGGTTTTTGGATGGGACGGCGCATCCTCGCGCAGGCGGGAGCGATTTCCGCGGTGGCCACCCAAATTATGCGCGGCGATCTGTCGCAACGCCTGCCGGTTCGCGATGCCGACGACGAGATCAATACCTTGGCGCGCGAGATCAACACCATGCTCGATAAGATCGAGCAGCTCACTCTGGGGATGCGCACCGTGCTCGACAGCGCCGCGCACGATTTGCGCACTCCCTTGAACCGGCTGCAGGCCACGGCAGAGGGCGCGATGCACTCGCTCAAGACGGGCTCGCCCGAGCGGCGCGTTCTCGAAAGAGTGACCACTGAGGTAGATCAGATGCGCAGCACGCTGGACGCGCTGCTGCGAATCGCGCTCGCGGAGACCGGCACGGTGGCGCGTGAGCCGGTGGATCTGTCGGAGCTGGTCGCAAGCGTGGTGGAACTGTATGCGCCCGTGAGCGAAGAGCGCGGCATCGTGTTGGAAAGCTCGGTGGCGCCGGGAGCGCAGGTGCACGGCAACCGGCAATTGCTGGCTCAGGCGCTCGCGAATTTACTCGACAATGCCATTAAATTCACGCCGGACGGGGGCCGCATCCGGGTGCTGCTGGATCAATCGGGCAGCGCGCCGGAAGTGATTGTGGAGGACAACGGGCCGGGTATTCCCGCCGACAAGCGTGAGGTCGTGCTCGGCCGCCGAGTGCGCCTCGATGAGGCGCGGAAACTTCCGGGATCAGGCCTGGGGCTGTCGTTGGTGGCGGCGGTGACGAAATTGCACGGCGCGCATCTGGTGCTGGATGATGCGCGGCCGGGGCTGAAGGTCTCATTGAAATTTTGACGATCATGAGAATTATTGAGGAGAGATCATGTTGAAGTTTTCGGCCTGCGCGATAGGAATTGCCGGCTTGGCCGCCTGCGCCGGCAATCAGACGCCTTCCGTGATTGCATCGGCGCAGCACGCAGCTCAGCACCCGGCGCTGCGCTCAGGCATCGATCTTCAATACGTGGACGGCTCGGTTCGTCCTCAAGATGATGCCTATCAATACTTGAACGGCAAGTGGCTGCGGACCTTTCAGCTGCCTCCAGACAAGGGAGCCGTGGGATCGTTCACCGCCATTGAGGACGCGACCGAGGAACAGCTGCGCAGCATCGTCGAGAGCCTCGATCAGGCCGGCCCGAGTGACGGCGATGCGGACGCAAAGAAGCTCGCCGATCTGTACGCGAGCTTCATGAACGAGGAACAGCTCGAGGCGTTGGGATTGAAACCGCTGCAAGCGGAATTGGCGGCCATCGATGCCATCAAAGATGCGAACGCGTTGCCAGCGCTGATGGCGCACATGAATGCCATCGGTGCGGACGCGCCGTATGGACTTGGCGTCAATCTGGACGCGAGAAACTCCACGCAGTACGCGGTCACCCTGTTTCAGGACGGATTGGGCTTGCCGGACCGCGACTATTACCTGAGGGACGATGCCAGGCTCAAGGACGCGCGGGCGGGCTATCGGGCGCATGTCGAGAAGATGCTCGGCATGGCAGGTCAATCGAAGGCCGCCGAGAGCGCGGAGGCGATCCTCAAGCTGGAAACGTCGCTGGCAAAAATTCAGTGGACGCGGGTGGAGGACCGGGATCCCATCAAGACCTACAACAAGACGGCAATCTCCGAGCTGTCGGCGTTGATGCCGGGATATGACTGGCAGCGTTATGTGCGCAGCGTGGGCATCGAGGGCAAGGTCGATTCGGTCATCGTCAGCCAACCGAGCTATTTCACCGGCCTCGGCAAGTTGATGACGGGCACGCCGCTGCCGGTGTGGAAGGCGTATTTCAAGTGGCGGGTGCTGTCAGCCGCGGCGCCGTATTTGTCGAAGGCCTTTGTCGATGAGCGCTTCGCATTTACCGGCGGCGTATTGCGCGGAGTGCCTGAAAATCTGCCGCGCTGGAAGCGCGGCGTTGCACTGCTCGACGGCGGCCTGGGCGAGGCGCTGGGCAAACTCTACGTCGCAAAATATTTTCCGCCGCAGAACAAGGCGCGCATGCAGGCGCTGGTTCAGAATTTGCTCGAAGCGTACCGGCGGGATATCGATACCTTGGACTGGATGAGCGCTGAGACGAAGGCCGGTGCCCAATCCAAGCTTGTAAAAATGTCGCCCAAGATCGGCTATCCCGATCATTGGCGCGATTACAGCGCGCTCAAGATTTCGCGCGATGATTTGCGCGGCAACGTGGTTCGCGCGAATGAGTTCGAATATCGGCGCAATGTCGCCAAATTGGGCAAGCCGGTGGATCACGGTGAATGGCGCATGCGGCCGCAAACCGTCAATGCATCCTACAACCCGACCAGCAATGAGATCACCTTTCCGGCGGCGATCCTGCAGACGCCATTCTTCGACGCAGCGGCCGACGATGCGGTGAATTATGGCGGCATCGGCGCGGTCATTGGCCACGAGATCAGCCATGGTTTCGATGACCGGGGCAGTCAATTCGACGCCGACGGCAATTTGCATGATTGGTTCACCAAGGCCGATCACGACAAATTTACCGAAAAAACCAAGGCGCTGATTGCGCAGTACAATGCTTACGAGCCGGTGCCCGATTACCATGTCAATGGCGCCCTGACGCTCGGTGAGAATATCGGCGACAATTCCGGTCTGGCGATCGCCTACAAGGCCTATCGACTATCGCTGGCGGGCCACGAGGCAGCGGTCATCGACGGCTTTACCGGCGATCAGCGTCTGTATCTGGGGTGGGTGCAGGTCTGGCGCGGCAAGGCGCGCGAGGCTGAGGCGATTCAGCGCATCAAGACCGATCCGCACTCGCCGCCGGCGGTGCGCGGCACGGCACCCTTGCGAAACCAGGCGGGCTTCTATGCGGCATTCGGTTTGAAGCCCGGCGACAAACTGTATTTGCCGCCGGATCAACGCGTGAATATCTGGTAAGCGTCAAAATATCGGCGGCCTCCGTGCCCGCCGCGGCACCGATTCCGGCAAACTGACCCGGCAATTCGGATTGAGCAGCGGCGAAGCGGATCTGGTCACGCGGTTGCACGGGCGCAAAAAAACCGCTTGAGGCGTACCCGCGGCATGAATGATGAAATGCGGCGCCTGCGTACGCTACGATGAGAACAATTCAATCAGGCGGGCGGGTATCGATGAAACATTTGTTGTCTGTGCTTGCGGCGGCGGTTTTCGTCGTGAGTTTTGCGGCTACGGGTGATCTCGCTAGCGCTGCGGAGCCGGGACTGTCGCTCGAAAAAATCATGGCGGACCCCGATTGGATCGGACCGGCGGTGCGGGATGCGTATTGGTCGGCCGACGGCCGCACGGTGTACTACTCGCTGAAGCGCAGCGGCTTGCCCATCAGTGATTTGCACCGGATCGATCCTGTCAGCAGCAAAGACAAGGTCGTGGACGCCGCCGCGATGGCCGAGGCCGACGCGCCGGCCATTTACGATCGCTCCGGCAAGCGCGCCGCGTTCGTTCGCAATAAGGACATTTTCGTTCGCGAGCTGGCGAGCGGGCGCTTGAGTCAAATCACCCGCACGCCGCAAACCAAGGCGGATCCGCGTTTCTCGGCGGACGGAAGGCTCTTGAGCTTTCGCGTCGACAACGACTGGTTCGTACACGACTTCGGCACCGGCGTCACAACCCATGCCGCCATCGTCAAAGCGGAAAAGGACCCGAATGCGCCGCCCGCAGCGGATGACTTGCGCGACATGCAATTGCGCACCTTCTCGACCTTGAAGAGATTGCATGACGAAAAAGAGGCTGCTCGACTGCACGATGAGGCGCTGCAAAAGGGCGATGTCACACGCCCGGTGCTGCCGTTTTATCTGGGCGATGAAGTCGTCATTCGCGGCACCGAACTGTCGCCGGATGCGCGCTGGCTGATGGTCGTGACCGAGCCTAAATCGCACGTCAAAGGCAAGGAAGGGCAGCTCACGCGCTATGTGACCGAATCCGGCTACGAGGAATTCGAGAAGGAGCGATTGCGCGTCGGGCGCAATCCGCCCGCGCCGCAATCGTTGATGCTGCTGAATCTTGCCGACCACACGATGCATGCCTTGTCCTTGGATAACCTGCCGGGCATCTACGACGACCCGTTGAAATCCGTTCGCGAAGAAAATGCCAAATTGCTGCCGCCGGCCAATGCACAGCCGCCGGCCAATGCACAGCCGCCCGCCAATGCGCCGCCGCCCGCAAGCGACGAGAGGAAAACACGCGGTGTCTGGGTGATCAGCGATGAACCCGATGCGGTGAGCGGAGGCATGATTTGGAGTGCAGACGGCGGTGCGGTCGGCATCCAGATGTACTCGATTGATCACAAGGATCGGTGGCTCGTGAGCGTGGATCCGGCCCACTACGCGTTGGTCGCGCAGCATCGCTTGACCGATGCGGCATGGATCGACCGGTCATTCAACGAGTTCGGCTGGCTCAACGACAATCGCACCCTCTGGTACGAATCCGAGGAGTCGGGCTACGCCCATTTGTATACCAAGTCGTTGAATGGCGAGCCGCGGCCGCTGACTCACGGGCAATTCGAGGTGTCGGCTCCGCAGCTATCGGAGGACGGCCGCTGGTTTTACGTGCTCAGTAATGCGACGGCGCCTTATTCTTACGATGTTTATCGAGTCCCCAGCGGCGGCGGAGCCTTGGCACGGCTGACGCGGCTCGAAGGAGTCGAAAGCGCCGAACTGGACCGCAGCGGCAAGCAATTGCTTCTGACCCATTCGACGCCTTACATGCGTACGCAAATTGCGGTGGCCAGGGCGGATGGCTCCGGGACGCCTCGTGAATTGACGGATACACGTACCGCCGACTACAAGTCCATGAGTTGGATCGCGCCCGAAATCGTGAAAATTCCGTCGACGCATTTCGGCGGCGTCATTTACGCCAAGGTCTATCGCGACCCAAACAGCCCTGCATCGGCGAAGAAGCCGGCGGTGTTGTTCATTCATGGCGCCGGATACCTGCAGGACGTGCATTTACATTACTCCTACTATTTCCGCGAGCAAATGTTCAACAACTTGTTGGCGCATCGGGGCTATGTGGTGCTCGATCTGGACTACCGCGCTTCAGCGGGCTACGGACGCGATTGGCGCACGGCGATCTATCGCCAGATGGGGCATCCGGAATTGGAAGACATGCTCGATGGCAAGAAATGGCTGGTCGAGCAGGCGGGTGTTGATCCGAAGCGCGTGGGTGTCTACGGCGGTTCCTATGGCGGCTTCATGACCTTGATGGCGCTATTCCGCGCACCGGGGGAGTTTGCCGCGGGCGCGGCACTGCGTCCTGTCACGGATTGGATGCAGTACGACCATGGCTATACGTCGGGCATTTTGAACGAACCGCAAATCGACCCGATTGCCTATGCGCGCTCATCGCCCATCGAATTCGCCGGCGGCTTGAGTGATGCGCTGCTCATTTGTCACGGCGTGATAGACGATAACGTGCTGTTCGAAGATTCCATGCGCCTGTATGAGCGTCTGATCGAGCTGCACAAGGACAATTTCAGCATGTCGCCGTACCCTCTCGATCGCCATGGATTTAGCAATGCCGATTCCTGGCTCGACGAATACAAGCGCATCAGTGGTTTGTTCGAGGCGCATTTGAAATAGGATCGGGGCTTCGCCTCACTCGCGCAAAATTTCCGCGGTAGCGTGCTTCAAGACATCGGCAATGCGCTGTTGCTCGTCGCGCGAGCTATTCCGCTTGTCGGCGAGTGCTGATCTAAGATCCTGCAGAGCGCGCCTCAGCTCCTTCGAGCCGTGCCGCTCCTGTTCAGCGCCGGCCCCTGCGCCGACGTCTTCGGCGGCCTCTTCGGTATTGAAAGCACGGCGCATTCTTTCCATGCGTTCGCCCACCCGGCCGAATTGGGCGATCATCGCGTCTGCGGCGGCGATGTTCTTCTGTAATTGTTCCTTTCCGGCATCGGTGATGCTGTACAACTTGCGGGCGCCTTCAGCGGCTACCGTGGCGTGACCAATTTCCTCGAGGTAGGTCAGGGCGGGATAGACCATGCCGGGACTCGGCACGTAGAAACCTTTCGAGCGCTCATCGAGTTCCTTGATGATCTCGTAGCCGTAACGCGATTTCTCGTCGAGCAGCTTCAGGATCAGCAGCTGCAGGTCCCCCGAGGCGAGTTTCCGGCCCATGCCGAATCCGCGGCCGCCCATGCCGCCGCCTTCCATAAACCCTCTTCCGAAATGGCCGAAGCCGTGGTGGCCACGATGGCGTCCGATGCAATGATAAAAAAGATGCGGCATAATATCTCTCGATATGTTTTAAGACATATCTTACGATATATGTATCTTACGATAGAGTCAATAGAGCGGGGTGGGGTGTGGGCCTAGGGTTGATCGCCTGAACTTTCGCCCTGACTTGAGATTGACACTGGGTGATGCGCACCGCAAAATACGCGGCTCATTTTAGGGAGGGGTACCCAAGCGGCCAACGGGGGCAGACTGTAAATCTGCTGGCTTATGCCTTCGTAGGTTCGAATCCTACCCCCTCCACCAGCGAAGGATGTGGGGTCGTGCCATTGGCTTCTAACGGAGTGCGGGTGTAGTTCAATGGTAGAACGTCAGCCTTCCAAGCTGATCACGTGGGTTCGATTCCCATCACCCGCTCCAAATGGATGCGGCCCACGTAGCTCAGTTGGTAGAGCACGTCCTTGGTAAGGACGAGGTCAACGGTTCGATCCCGTTCGTGGGCTCCAGAGTTTTTCTAATTTTTGAGAGGTACTTGCCGTGTCGAAGGGGAAGTTTGAGCGAACGAAGCCGCACGTGAACGTGGGGACGATTGGGCATGTTGATCATGGCAAGACGACCTTGACGGCTGCGTTGACGAAGGTGATGGCGGAGAAGTTTGGCGGGGAGTTCAAGGCCTACGACCAGATTGACAAGGCGCCGGAGGAGCGAGCGCGTGGCATCACGATTGCCACGGCGCACGTGGAGTATCAGAGCGAGGCGCGTCACTACGCGCACGTGGATTGTCCTGGGCACGCCGACTATGTGAAGAACATGATCACGGGAGCGGCGCAGATGGACGGGGCGATTTTGGTGGTATCGGCGGCCGATGGCCCGATGCCCCAGACGCGCGAGCACATTTTGTTGGCGCGCCAGGTCGGGGTGCCCTACATCGTGGTGTTTTTGAACAAGGCCGACATGGTTGATGATGCGGAGCTGTTGGAGCTCGTTGAGCTCGAGGTGCGCGATCTATTGACGCTGTACAAGTTTCCCGGGGATAAGACCCCGATCATCACCGGATCTGCGTTGAAGGCTTTGGAAGGGGATGCCACGGAGATCGGCGTGCCCTCGGTGATCAAGCTGGTCAAGGCGTTGGATGAGTACATTCCGGTGCCGAAGCGTGCGGTGGAAGGGGCGTTTTTGATGCCGGTGGAGGACGTATTTTCCATTGCCGGGCGCGGTACGGTGGTAACGGGGCGCATTGAGCGTGGCATCGTGAAGGTGAACGATGAGGTGGAGATTGTCGGCATTCGCCCGACGACCAAGACCACCTGCACGGGTGTGGAGATGTTCCGCAAGCTCTTGGATGAGGGTCAGGCGGGGGACAACGTGGGGGTGTTGCTGCGCGGCACGAAGCGAGAGGAAGTGGAGCGCGGGCAGGTGTTGTGCAAGCCCGGCAGCATCAATCCGCACACCAAGTTTGAGGCCGAAGTGTACGTGCTGACGAAAGAGGAAGGCGGGCGACACACGCCGTTCTTCAAGGGCTATCGGCCGCAGTTCTACTTTCGCACCACCGATGTGACGGGGGCTGTGGAGCTGCCGGAGGGCACCGAGATGGTGATGCCGGGGGACAACATCAAGATCGTGGTGGAGCTGATCGCCCCGATCGCGATGGAGCAGGGCCTGCGTTTCGCCATCCGCGAGGGCGGCAAAACCGTCGGCGCAGGTGTGGTCGCCAAGGTAATTGCTTGATCTTATTTTTAATGGTCGGGGCCGCAGCGGCCCCGTTGAAAGGTTTGCGCGCAGCGCATTGAATAGGGCAGTAGCTCAATTGGCAGAGCGGCGGTCTCCAAAACCGCAGGTTGGGGGTTCGATTCCCTCCTGCCCTGCCATTGATGCGTGCCCGTAGGAATAGCGAAAGTACATGGCTGAAGTGCAAACACCCGCGGTTTCCTCGTCCAAGGACAACGCGCTCCTGATTCTGTCGATCGCAGCGATACTCGGCGGAATAGCCGCGTTTTACTGGTACGACGAACTGGCGCTGCCGCTTCGCATCGTCATGGTCGTGGCGGGCTTGGCCGCGGGCGCGGGCCTGATGTGGCTCAGCTCTTACGGCCGGGAATTCGTGCAATTCGCTCAGGCAGCCCGCGTGGAGCTGCGCAAGGTGGTATGGCCGGATCGATCAGAAACCATCAAAACGACCTATATCGTTTTTGGTTTTGCGGTTGCCATGGGCTTTTTCTTCTTCGTCCTTGACTGGGTTCTTACCTGGATGACGCGCTTGTTGGGCGGCCAAACAGGTTAACGAACGGAGCCTTCTATGTCCTTGCGATGGTATGTGGTTCACGCTTACTCGAACTTCGAGCACAAGGTTTCGGAGTCGTTGAAAGAGCGAGTGAAGCGGGCCGGCCTCGAGGCTAAGTTCGGCGAAATTCTCGTGCCCACCGAGGAAGTGGTTGAAATGCGCGACGGCCAGAAGCGCAAGTCGGATCGCAAGTTCTTCCCGGGCTATGTGCTCGTACAAATGGAAATGGACGAAGACACCTGGCACCTGGTGAAGGAAGTGCCGAAGGTTTTGGGTTTCATCGGCGGCACCAGCGATAAGCCGGCGGCCATTACCGATAAGGAAGCGATGTCGATTTTGCGCCGCGTCGAAGAGGGCGTGGACAAGCCGAAGCCGAAAGTGCTGTTCGAGCCCGGCGAAGTGGTGCGCGTGACCGATGGCCCGTTCAACGATTTCAACGGGGTGGTCGAGTCGGTGAATTACGAAAAGAACCGGCTGCAGGTGGCGGTGCAGATCCTGGGGCGCTCCACGCCCGTGGAATTGGATTTCTCGCAAGTCGAGAAAGGTTAAGTTTTATCGGGCGGGGCCGCATCGGCCCCGTTGAACGTTGCGCGTAAGCGCATTGACTAGGTCGCTTTCCGTGGTGGAGAGCGGCCCGAACAAGGGGAGCTCTCTGTGAAAGGAGAGCGCTGGTACCCACAGGAGTAAGCGACGATGGCGAAGAAAGTCACTGGCTATATCAAGCTGCAGATCCCTGCCGGCCAAGCCAATCCCTCACCGCCGGTGGGCCCCGCGCTGGGCCAGCAGGGCGTGAACATCATGGAGTTCTGCAAGGCATTTAATGCGCAGACCCAGGCCTTGGAAAAAGGATTACCGACCCCAGTAGTGATTACTGTATACAGCGACCGCAGCTTTACCTTCATCATGAAGACGCCGCCGGCGTCCGTGCTCATTGCCAAGGCGCTTGGTATCCCCAAGGGCAGCGCCACACCCAACACGGCCAAGGTCGGGAAGGTGACCCGCAAGCAGTTGGAAGACATTGCCAAGGTGAAAATGCCTGATTTGACCGCGAGCGACTTAGACGCGGCGGTGCGCACCATTGCCGGCAGCGCCCGCAGCATGGGCGTTGACGTGGAGGGGGTGTGACATGCCAGCCGTAGTGAAACGAACCAAGACGTGGAAAGACAAGCTGCCGCCGGGGAAGTCATACCCGATCGATGATGCGTTGAAGCTCGTCAAAGAATTTGCGACCGCGAAATTCAATGAATCCGTGGACGTGTCCGTGAATTTAGGCGTCGATGCGACCAAGTCGGACCAGCAGGTCCGCGGCTCGACCGTCATGCCGCATGGCACGGGCAAGACGGTCCGCGTGGCCGTGTTCACCCAGGGCAAGAACGCCGATGCCGCCAAGGCGGCCGGCGCCGACATCGTCGGCTTCGAAGATCTGGCCGAAAAGGTGAAGGCCGGACAGATCGATTTCGACGTGGTGATCGCCAGCCCCGATGCCATGCGCATCGTCGGCCAGCTCGGTCAGATTTTGGGACCTCGCGGCCTCATGCCGAACCCCAAGGTGGGCACCGTCACGCCCAACGTGGCCGAAGCGGTGAAGAACGCGAAGTCCGGCCAGGTGCGTTACCGCACCGATAAAGCAGGCATCGTGCACGCGCAGATCGGACGCGCGAGTTTCGAGCCGGGCGCGCTGAAGGAGAACCTGTTGGCGCTGGTGAACGATCTGCAGAAGATCAAACCCGCGACATCGAAGGGCGTTTACTTAAAGAAGCTGACCGTCTCCTCGACCATGGGTCCTGGAGTGGCGGTCGATCAGGCAAGTCTGGGCCTGATTAAGATTTAGGACGGGGCCGGCATCGGCCCCGGGAATTGTTGCGCGAAGCGCATGAAAATTTCGGGGCCGCATCGGCCCCGGTGAAAGGTTGCGCGCGAGCGCATGGAAACATGCGCGCAAGCGCCTAGAACGGGGGATGCGAGAGGCCGCAAGGCCGATCGCACCCACCGTCGAAGACCGCAGGCGGGCTCAAAGTTTCGCAGGAAACTCCAGAGGCTCTTAATGACAGCCTGCGCAGATGGTGGGACCGGAATCAGGAATTGCCTGAGAAGGTCGCACCAATGAGTACGCAGTACTCAAAGGGTGGATACGCGCGGCGGCGCTCGTATCTGATGTGTGACGCTTCTCTACGGGGAACCTAGATGGCACTCAAGTTAGAAGAGAAGAAAGTCGTGGTGGCAGAAGTCAACGCGGTCGCGGCGAAAGCCCTGTCCGTGGTGGGCGCCGAGAACCGTGGCTTGACTGTGACGCAGATGACCGACCTTCGCGCCAAGGCGCGCAAGGAAGGAGTCTACCTGCGAATCGTCAAGAACACGCTCGCGCGCAAGGCCGTTGCCGGCACCGCTTTCGAGTGCATTTCTCCGGCGCTGAAAGGACCCATTGTCCTGGCATTTTCCAATGACGACCCGGGCGCTGCCGCCCGCATCGTCAAGGCCTTTGCCAAGGACAACGACAAATTGGTGACGACGTTGGTGTCATTGGGCGGGCAATTGCTCAAGCCCGACTCACTCGAGCGTGTGGCTTCACTGCCCACACGCGCGCAAGCGCTGTCGCAAATGCTGGGTGTGCTCAAGGCGCCGATTGCGAAGTTCGTTGGTACGTTGGCTGCCCCCAACTCGAAGTTGGTGCGAACGCTGGCTGCTGTTCTTGAAGCCAAGAAGAGCGGTGCGGCGCAGGCGGCGACGAATTAATCCTGATTCGGGTTTATCAAACCCATATTTATTTGGAGACGATAATGGCTGTTACTAAAGATGAAATCCTCGACTCAATTTCCAAGATGACGGTCATGGAAGTGGTCGAGCTGATTGCCGACATGGAAAAGAAGTTCAACGTCACTGCGGCTGCTCCTGTGGCAGCGGCTGCGGCGGGCGCCGGCGGCGGCGCAGCGGCTCCGGCTGCGGAAGCGCAGACCGAATTCACCGTGACGATGACCGAATTCGGCGCCAACAAAGTCGGCGTCATCAAGGTTATCCGCGAGATCACGGGCTTGGGCTTGAAGGAAGCCAAGGATCTGGTCGAGGGCGCGCCTTCGACCGTCAAGGAAGGCATTCCGAAAGCGGACGCCGAGACGATCAAGACGAAGCTCGAGGCCGCGGGCGCCAAGGCTGCCATCAAGTAGTGATTATTGCCGATATGCGCAGTTCGATGGTTGCCGCTGACAAGCGGCCGCCGTCGGCTGCGCTCTTGATTTGAATTGATTTAAGGCGGGGCCGTTGAGGCCCCGTTAATTGGCGCGCAAAAACGCGCCGCGATACTGGAACAAGGGTGATCCTCATATGGCCTATTCGTTCACCGAAAAGAAGCGCATCCGCAAGAACTTTGGCAAGCGTCCGAGCATTCTCGGCACGCCATACCTGCTGGCGATCCAATTGGATTCGTACCGGCGATTTTTGCAGGCGGATACCGCGGAATCCAAACGCGATGAAATCGGCCTGCACGCCGCTTTCGACAGCGTATTCCCCATTTCCAGCTATTCCGGGAACGCAACGCTCGAGTACGTGAGCTATCGCTTGGGCGAGCCGGTATTCGACGTCAAGGAATGCCAGCTGCGCGGCTTGACCTATGCGGCCCCGCTGCGCGTGAAAGTGCGCCTCGTGGTGCTCGACAAGGAGGCCAGCGGCGCCAAGAAGCCCGTCAAGGACGTGCGCGAGCAAGAAGTGTACCTGGGCGAACTGCCGCTCATGACCGATAACGGTACGTTCATCATCAACGGTACCGAGCGCGTCATCGTGTCGCAGCTGCATCGCAGCCCGGGCGTTTTCTTCGATCACGACCGCGGTAAGACTCATTCCTCGGGCAAGTTGCTGTTCTCCGCCCGCATCATTCCGTATCGCGGCTCATGGTTGGATTTCGAGTTCGACCCGAAGGATTGCGTGTTCGCGCGCATCGATCGCCGCCGCAAATTGCCGGTGACCATCATTCTGCGCGCGCTCGGCTACACCGAGGAACAGATCCTCGACATCTTCTTTGAAAAGAACGTGTTTCATTTGTCGAAGAAAGAGATCGAATTCGAGATCATCCCGCAGCGTCTGCGCGGCGAGACGGCGGCTTTCGAGATCCGCGTCGGCAAGAAGGTCATCGTCGAAGAAGGGCGCCGCATCACCGCGCGCCATGTAAAGGAACTCGAGGAAGCCGGCGTCAAGCGCCTGCCCGTGCCCACCGAATATGTGCAGGGCAAGGTTTTGGCGCATGACATCGTCAACACGGAAACCGGCGAGATCCTGGCCAAGGCCAATGAGATTCTCACGGTTCCGACGGTGGCGAAGCTCATCGAGAGCGGCATCACCGAGATCAAGACGTTGTATGTCAACGATTTGGACCGGGGTCCGTATATTTCAGACACCCTGCGCATCGATCCCACCAAGACGCGCCTCGAGGCGCTGGTGGAAATCTATCGCATGATGCGTCCCGGCGAGCCGCCGACCAAGGATGCCGCCGAGAACCTGTTCCAAAATCTGTTCTTCAACGGCGAGCGATATGACTTATCGCCCGTCGGCCGCATGAAGTTCAACCGCCGCGTGGGCCGCGAGGAAATCACCGGCTCGGGCGTCTTGAGCAAAGAAGACATCATCGAGGTCATGAAGACATTGATCGACATCCGCAACGGCAATGGCCATGTCGACGACATCGATCACTTGGGCAACCGTCGCGTTCGCAGCGTCGGTGAAATGGCCGAAAACGCCTTCCGCATCGGTTTGGTGCGGGTTGAGCGCGCCGTAAAGGAGCGTCTGACGATCGCCGAAAGCGAGCCGATCATGCCGCAGGAAATGATCAATGCGAAGCCGGTGGCGGCCGCGGTGAAGGAATTCTTCGGTTCCTCGCAGCTCTCGCAGTTCATGGACCAGAACAATCCGCTGTCGGAAGTCACGCACAAGCGCCGTGTTTCCGCGCTTGGCCCAGGCGGCCTGACGCGCGAACGAGCCGGATTCGAAGTCCGCGACGTGCATCCGACGCATTACGGCCGGGTCTGCCCGATCGAAACGCCGGAAGGTCCGAACATCGGCTTGATCAATTCACTGGCCGTGTATGCGCGCACCAACGATTACGGATTCCTCGAGACTCCGTATCGGCGCGTTGCCAACGGCAAGGTGACCGATAAGATCGACTACCTGTCGGCCATCGAAGAAGGCCAGTACGTGATCGCGCAGGCGAACGCGACCTTGAACGAGAAAGGCGAATTCACCGATGACCTGATCTCCTGCCGCACGCAGAACGAGTTCACCTTGTCGGCGCCCGACAAGATTCATTACATGGACGTGAGCCCCAAGCAGATCGTGTCGGTGGCCGCCTCTTTGATTCCGTTCTTGGAACATGACGATGCGAACCGCGCGCTCATGGGATCGAACATGCAGCGCCAGGCGGTGCCGACCTTGCGTTCGGAAACGCCGCTGGTGGGCACCGGCATGGAACGGGCGGTGGCGATCGACTCCGGCGTCACGGTGGTGGCAAGGCGCGGCGGCAGCGTCGACTCCGTCGATGCCTCGCGCATCGTGGTGCGGGTGAACGATGATGAAACGACGGCCGGCGAACCCGGTGTCGACATCTACTCGCTGACCAAGTACACGCGTTCGAACCAGAACACCTGCATCAACCAGCGTCCGCTTGTGAATGCCGGCGATTCGATCAAGCGCGGCGACGTGCTGGCGGACGGTCCCTCGACGGACCTGGGCGAACTCGCGCTCGGCCAGAACCTGTTGGTGGCCTTCATGCCCTGGAACGGCTACAACTTCGAAGACTCCATCCTCATCTCCGAGCGCGTGGTCGAGGAAGATCGCTTCACGACCATTCACATCGAAGAGCTCACCTGCGTCGCGCGCGACACCAAGTTGGGCCCTGAGGAAATTACGGCCGACATTCCCAACGTGGGCGACTCGGCATTGGCGAAGCTCGATGAGGCCGGCATTGCCTTCATCGGCGCCGAAGTGCGCGCCGGCGACATTCTGGTGGGCAAGGTCACGCCGAAGGGCGAGACCCAGCTGACCCCGGAAGAGAAGTTGTTGCGGGCGATCTTTGGTGAGAAGGCTTCCGATGTTAAGGACACCTCGCTGCGAGTGCCTCCCGGCATGGACGGCACGGTGATCGACGTGCGCGTATTCACCCGCGATGGGGTCGAGAAGGATTCGCGCGCCCTGGCGATCGAGAAATCGGAACTCGAGCGGGTCCGCAAGGACTTGGCCGATCAGCAGCGCATTCTGGAAGACGATTTGTTCCAGCGCGTACGCGGCATGATCGAGGGCAAGGCTGCCGAGGCGGGTCCGAAGAAGATCAAGTCCGGCACGCAGATCGATGATGCGTACCTGGCCGACCTGCCGCGCGAGCAGTGGTTCGAGATTCGCTTCAAGGAAGAAGAGACCAACACGCAGCTGGAAACCGTTTCCGAGCGTTTGAAGGGTCAGCGCAAGGCGTTTGAAAAGCGCTTTGAAGAGAAGAAGGCCAAGATCACCGCGGGCGATGATCTTGCGCCGGGCGTACTCAAGATGGTCAAGGTGTACCTGGCGGTGAAACGCCGCGTGCAGCCGGGCGACAAGATGGCCGGCCGTCACGGCAACAAGGGTGTCATCTCCTCCATCGTGCCGGTGGAAGATATGCCGTACATGGCGGACGGTACTCCGGTGGACATCGTGTTGAACCCCCTGGGCGTTCCTTCGCGCATGAACATCGGTCAGATACTCGAGACCCATCTGGGATGGGCTGCCAAGGGCTTGGGCGCCAAGATCGGCAAGATGCTGGAAGCGCAGCACGCGATCGTGGAATTGCGCAAGTTCTTGGGCCAGGTCTACAACGAGACCGGCGGCCAGAAGGAAGACATCAAGTCCATGAGCGACGCCGAAGTCATCGAGTTGGCCAGCAACCTGAAGAAGGGCGTGCCGATGGCGACGCCGGTGTTCGACGGCGCCAGCGAAGAGGAGATCAAGAATCTTCTGACTCTGGCGGACTTGCCGACCTCGGGCCAGACCACGCTGCACGACGGGCGAACCGGCGAGCAGTTCGAGCGGCCGGTGACCGTGGGCTACATGTACATGCTGAAGTTGAACCATTTGGTCGACGACAAGATGCATGCGCGTTCCACCGGACCGTACAGCTTGGTGACCCAGCAGCCGCTGGGCGGCAAGGCGCAGTTCGGCGGTCAGCGTTTCGGAGAAATGGAAGTGTGGGCGTTGGAGGCTTATGGCGCCGCGTACACCTTGCAGGAAATGCTCACCGTCAAGTCGGACGACGTCAACGGACGTACGCAGATGTACAAGGCGATTGTCGACGGCAACCACGAAATGAAAGCCGGCATGCCGGAGTCGTTCAATGTCCTGGTGAAGGAGATTCGTTCCTTGGCCATCAACATCGAACTAGAGAGCGAGGCCTAATCAATGAAAGATTTACTCAAGTTGTTCAAGCAGCAAGTACCGGTCGAAAATTTCGATTCGATCAAGATCGGACTTGCCTCGCCGGACATGATCCGCTCCTGGTCGTACGGCGAAGTGAAGAAGCCGGAAACCATCAACTATCGGACCTTCAAGCCCGAACGCGATGGCTTGTTCTGCGCGAAGATCTTCGGACCCGTGAAGGATTACGAGTGCCTGTGCGGCAAGTACAAGCGCCTGAAGCATCGCGGCGTGGTGTGCGAGAAGTGCGGCGTCGAAGTGACCCAGTCCAAAGTGCGCCGCGAGCGCATGGGCCATATCGAGTTGGCGAGCCCCACCGCGCACATCTGGTTCTTGAAGTCGCTGCCGTCGCGCATCGGTTTGATGCTGGACATGACGTTGCGCGAAATCGAGCGCGTGCTGTATTTCGAGGCCTTCGTGGTCGTGGATCCGGGCATGACCTCGCTGCAGCGCGGTCAGCTGCTGACCGACGAAATGTATCTCGAATCGATCGAAGAGCATGGCGATGAATTCGATGCGCGCATGGGCGCGGAAGCGGTGCACGAACTGCTCAAGTCCATGGATCTGCCGTCCGAGGTCGTGAAAGTCCGTGAGGACATGTCGAACACGAACTCCGAGACCAAGATCAAGCGCCTGTCGAAGCGCCTGAAGCTCATCGAAGCGTTCATGGAATCAGGGAACAAGCCGGAATGGATGGTGCTCACCGTTCTGCCGGTGCTGCCGCCCGACCTCCGTCCGTTGGTACCCTTGGACGGCGGCCGCTTTGCGACCTCCGACCTGAACGATCTGTATCGCCGAGTCATCAACCGCAACAACCGTCTGCGCCGGCTGCTCGAGCTGAACGCCCCTGACATCATCGTGCGCAACGAAAAGCGCATGTTGCAAGAAGCGGTGGATGCGCTGCTCGACAACGGCCGCCGCGGCCGTGCCATCACGGGCACCAACAAGCGACCGCTCAAGTCCTTGGCCGACATGATCAAGGGCAAGCAGGGCCGGTTCCGTCAGAATCTGCTGGGCAAACGCGTCGATTACTCCGGCCGCTCGGTCATCGTCGTAGGTCCCACGTTGCGTCTGCATCAGTGCGGATTGCCGAAGAAAATGGCGCTGGAATTGTTCAAGCCCTTCATTTTCTCCAAGCTGCAGCTGCGCGGCGAAGCCTCGACCATCAAGGCTGCGAAGCGTCTGGTGGAGCGCGAGGGACCGGAAGTGTGGGACATCCTGGAAGAGGTGATCCGCGAACATCCGGTGCTCTTGAATCGCGCCCCCACCTTGCACCGCCTCGGCATTCAGGCTTTCGAGCCCGTGCTGATCGAGGGCAAGGCGATCCAGCTGCATCCGCTGGTTTGCACCGCGTTCAACGCCGACTTCGACGGCGACCAAATGGCCGTGCACGTGCCGCTGTCCATCGAGGCGCAGCTCGAAGCGCGCGCATTGATGATGTCGTCCAATAACATCCTGTCGCCGGCCAACGGCGATCCCATCATCGTCCCGTCCCAGGACGTGGTGCTGGGCCTTTACTACATGACCCGCGAGCGCGTAGGTGCGAAGGGCGAGGGCATGGCATTCAGCGATGTCGCCGAAGTGCACCGTGCCTACGAGAGCCGCAACATCGATCTGCAAGCCAAGGTCAAGGTGCGCTTGGTCGAACACGTCCGCGATGCCGGCGGGCAACTGGTGAAGAACGTCCGGGTGGTGGACACCACGGCAGGCCGGGCGCTGTTGTCCGAAATTCTGCCGAAGGGTTTGTCCTTCGATGCCATCAATCAGGACATGACCAAGAAGATCATTTCCGGAACGATCAACGCGTGCTACCGCACCGTCGGTCTGAAGGAGACGGTCGTATTTGCCGACCAGTTGATGTACACCGGTTTCCAGTACGCGACCCGCGCAGGCGTGTCGATCGGTGTGGACGACATGGTCGTACCCCAGCAGAAGATCAAGATCCTGGCGACCGCCGAAAAAGAGGTGAAGGAGATTCAGGAGCAGTACTCCTCGGGTCTGGTCACCAACGGCGAACGCTACAACAAGGTGGTCGATATCTGGTCGCGCACCAATGACCAAGTGGCCAAGGCCATGATGGAAAAGTTGGGAACCGACGAGGTCACCGACAACAAGGGCAACAAGGTCCGGCAGAAGTCGTTCAACTCGATCTTCATGATGGCCGATTCGGGCGCTCGCGGTTCCGCCGCGCAGATTCGTCAGCTGGCCGGCATGCGCGGCTTGATGGCCAAGCCGGACGGCTCGATCATCGAAACGCCCATCACGGCGAATTTCCGCGAAGGCTTGAACGTACTGCAGTACTTCATCTCGACTCACGGCGCGCGAAAAGGCTTGGCGGATACGGCGTTGAAGACCGCGAACTCCGGGTATCTCACGCGACGACTGGTCGACGTGGCCCAGGATCTGGTGGTCACCGAGATTGATTGCGGCACCGTCAACGGCCTGTCCATCACCCCCATCGTCGAAGGCGGCGACGTGGTTGAAGGCTTGGGCGAGCGCGTGCTGGGACGCGTGGTCTCCGAGGACGTGGCGGTCGCCTCGAGCGGCGAAGTGCTGGTCAAAGCCGGCGTGCTGATCGACGAAAAGTTGGTCAAGCTGCTGGAAAAGATGGGCATCGATCAGGTCATGGTGCGTTCGCCCATCACCTGCGAAACCCGTTACGGCGTGTGCGCGCAGTGCTACGGCCGCGATTTGGGCCGCGGACATCGCATCAACATCGGCGAGGCGGTGGGCGTCATTGCGGCGCAATCGATCGGCGAGCCGGGTACACAGCTCACCATGCGTACCTTCCACGTCGGCGGCGCGGCCTCACGAGCGGCAGCGGCCAACGGCGTCGAGGTCAAGAGCAAGGGCACCATTCGCTTGCACAACATCAAGACTGTGCGCCACGAGAAGGGGCATCTGGTCGCGGTGTCGCGCTCCGGTGAACTGGGCGTGGTGGATGAGTTCGGCCGCGAGCGCGAGCGTTACAAGATTCCGTACGGCGCGACCATCACCGTGAACGATGCGGACATCGTCACCGCGGGACAGGCGGTCGCCAATTGGGATCCGCACACCCACCCCGTGGTAACGGAAGTGGCCGGCATGATCAAGTTCTCCGACTTCGTCGACGGCATCACCGTGACGAGCCAGGTGGACGACGTCACCGGCTTGACCAGCACCGTGGTGCTGGATCCGAAGCAGCGCGGTTCCGGCGGCAAGGATCTGCGCCCGGTCGTGCGGTTGACCAATGCCAAGGGTAAGGAAGTGACCTTCGCCAATACCGACATCCCGGCGGTTTACGCGCTGCCGGCGGGCGCGATCGTCAGCCTCGAGGACGGTTCCAAGGTGTCCGTGGGCGATGTCATTGCACGTATCCCGCAGGAGTCTTCCAAGACCCGCGACATCACCGGCGGTCTGCCGCGTGTGGCCGACTTGTTCGAGGCCCGCAAGCCGAAGGATTCCGCGATTCTGGCGGAGCGCTCAGGCACGGTCAGCTTCGGCAAGGAAACCAAGGGCAAGCGCCGCTTGATCATCACCAACGAAGGCACCGACAAGTACGAGGAGTTGATCCCGAAGTGGCGCCATCTCAACGTGTTCGAAGGCGAACAAGTGGAGAAGGGCGAGGTCATCGCCGACGGCGAGCCCAACCCGCATGACATTTTGCGGCTACAGGGCGTCGAAGCATTGGCGAATTACCTGGTTCGCGAGATCCAGGACGTCTACCGCCTGCAGGGTGTGAAAATCAACGACAAGCACATCGAAGTCATCGTGCGGCAGATGCTGCGCAAGATCGAGGTGTTGGATGCCGGTGATTCGGCGCTGTTGCGCGGCGAACAGATGGATCGCGGCAGACTGCTCGATGTCATTGCGAAGCAGAAGACCGAGGGCAAGCACCAGTCGACTTGGGAACCCCTGTTGTTGGGTATCACCAAGGCGTCGCTGGCGACGGAGTCGTTCATCTCAGCGGCCTCCTTCCAAGAGACCACCCGCGTCCTCACCGAGGCGGCAGTCCGGGGCTTGAAGGACGACCTGCGCGGATTGAAGGAAAACGTCATTGTAGGGCGCCTCATTCCCGCGGGAACCGGCTTCGCGTATCATGCGCGACGTCGACGCGCTTCGGATGATAGCCGCCGCCGCAGTTTCATGGATGTCAGCGGCGGAATGGGCGATTCGGACGATGCGGTACCGGCGGGGGATACGGAAGCAGCAGAATAGAATAATAAGAAGTATTTAATAAAGATACGGCCTCGGATCGGAAACGGTTCGGGGCCTTTTTCATGGTGCGCCGGCAGGGCCATCCACATTAATCCGGTCGGACGTGGTGGCGTCGGAATATTCCGCCATCAATTGTGGAAATTCGCTGACGCTTCACCGAAGGTCGCCCATTCACTATGGCATGGGTGATCGACCGCCGTTCCGTACTGACCGCCGCAGCCTCCTCACTGGTCCTGTCGGCACTGGGATTACCGCTTCGCACACTGGCCGCCGTCCCGGGACTGAAGCTGGGAAAGCCTCAGCCGTTCTCATTCGACGGGCTCGTCAAAGAGATGCAGCAGCGGGCCGCAACTGCCCACGTGCCCGACAAATCGCTGCCGCAGGGGGTGCTCGACCGAATCGGCTACGATGAGCACGGCAAGCTCAAGTTCAGTCCCGAGCACGCCCTCTTTCTCGACGGTCCCGGGCAATATCCGGTTACCTTCTTCGCACTGGGCAAGTACTTCCGCGCCCCCGTGCACATGTTCGTCCTGTCGGCTGCCGGAGGACCCGCGAACGCCAGCGAGATCCTGTACGACCCCGCCTACTTCAGCATGCCCGCGCACAGTCCCGCGCGAGAGTTGCCGAAGGGCGCCGGGTTCGCGGGCTTCCGCTTGCAGGAAAGCCGCTTAGGGTATGTCCGGAACCTCGACTGGCACAGCAACGACTGGGCGGCCTTCCTCGGTGCCTCCTATTTCCGCGGCATCGGCGAGCTGGGCCAGTATGGCCTGTCCGCGCGCGGCATCGCCGTGGATGTATCCACACCGGGCCGGGCGGAAGAATTTCCCGACTTCACCCGCTTCTACTTCGAGCCACCGGCGGACGGCGCCAACCAGATGGTGATCTACGCGGTGCTGGACGGTCCCAGCCTGACCGGCGCCTATCGATTCGTACTACAACGCGACCAGGGCGTCGTGATGGAAGTCGAGGCGCGCGTGTTTCCACGCCGCGACATCAATCAACTCGGCATTGCACCCATGAGCTCCATGTTCTGGTTCTCCGAGACCATCAAGCCGACCGCCATCGATTGGCGCCCTGAAGTGCATGATTCGGATGGACTGGCGCTCTGGACGGGCGCCGGCGAGTACATCTGGCGGCCGCTGAATGACCCCGACTCGCCGTGTGTCTCCACGTTTGACGACAAGACTCCGCGCGGCTTCGGTCTGTTACAACGCGACCGGATTTTCGATCACTATCTCGATGGCGTGCGCTACGATCGCCGCCCGAGCCTATGGGTCGAGCCGCTGGACGACTGGGGCGAAGGCGCGGTCCAGCTGGTCGAGCTGCCGAGCGACGACGAGACAGAAGACAACATCGTCGCCATGTGGGTGCCCAAACAGCCGGTGAAGGCCGGCTCCAGCCAGCGCTACCGCTATCGTCTGCAATGGTGCGCGACCGAGCCCCACCAGACAGCCCTCGCGCGTTGTGTGGCAACCCGTGTCGGCCGCGGCGGCGAGCCGGGCAAGGTACGCCCCAAGGGTGTGCACAAATTCATGGTGGAGTTCCTGGGAGGCCCGCTCGCCACACTGCCATTCGGTGAAAAACCCAAACCGGTGCTGTGGTCATCGTCGGGCACCTTCTCCTATGTTTTCACCGAAGCCGTGCCCGATGGCGTACCGGGACATTGGCGGGCCCAATTCGATTTCACCGGCGCCGGTCCCAAGGTCGTCGACATGCGGCTGTATCTCAAGGACGGCGAACAAACTCTCTCCGAGACCTGGCTGTATCAGTTCCATATCTCATAGCCTGGCGCGCATGATGACCGAAGCCGGCAGCGTCTTCCCCTGCTTGAGGACGCCATGATCATCCAGGCTGTCCCAGCCCGAATTCGCGATGTAGTAGAAATAGCCGTCGACGATGACCCCGTGCGTCGGATCGCCGAGCGTCGCGGTCGCGCGCTCGATGATGGATTCGGATAACACACGGGTATTTGCGGCATCCAGAGCGAATCGCACCACCCGCTCCGGGGACGTGCCGTTCTGCGTGGCAATGAGCGTGTTCCCCGAGGCGTACAGGCCGTCGATACCACTCAAGGCGTGCTTGCCTTCCGTGCGAATCCACGCCACGTGTTTGTCAGGGAGATTGAGCACTCCGATGCCGCGCACATAATCCGGCACGAGGATATGTCTGCCATCCGACAGTACCACCGGCGTTTGCGGCGACACGAAGTCACCGGCATCGATCCGCTCGATACCCTGGGTTTTACGGCTGACCCGGTACACTCCGCCGTGCTCGCCGTCCGCTACGATCGCATCCCCGTCCAGGTCCAGCGTCATGTCGCCCAAAGCTGCTCGAGGGGGGCCTTCAATGCGGTGCAGAAGCCTGCCTGAGTGAAGATCGTATAAAAGGACGGCGGATCTGCCCCAATCCTTCTCGGACACCGGTGCAAACCCGGTCAAGGCCACTTCCGTGGCCCACAAAAGGCCGCGAGCCGGGTCGATTCTCAGCGCCATCACGGGCCATTGATCCGGCGCCTGGGCGAATGCCGTGACCTGGCCCGCCATATCGACCGCCACGATGTGTTTGCCGAGCACGCTGCTGATATAAAAGCGCTTGGCGGCGGGATCGTAATCGATGTCTTCCGGGACCGGTACTGAGGATTTAAGCCGAAAAACCACAGCGGCGTTCGACACGCTCGAAGTGTTGGCGGCCATGTCGCGCTGAATCGCCTGAAATTTCGCAAGGGTGCGCAGCGGATCGAATTGCGCTGCCCGCAGCGCCTCTTCATTTGCCTGGCCCATGGCCACGAACTGGGCAAAGCTGTACAGCGCGTCGTCCTGTTTTCCGGCGAAGCTTTCAGCGCTCATGAGCTGCAGCGTTGCGCGCGGCGAGCCATTGAGAAATGAATACAGGGTTTCCGCGGCGTCAAGGTAGGACACGGTGTCGCCGCTGGTATGTGCGCGGCGCATAGTCTCGCGCAACTGATCGAGCTGCGCGGCTGCGCCCGGCACTGGTTGCGCAACGAGCGGGATAGGGGCCACGGAAGCCATGGCAATGGCCGCGGCCGTCAGGATTCGTGTAAGAGTGTCCACCGGTTGATGCCTCCCTGAAAAGACGTGAATCGAATCACGCTTTTATCCATGGGCGCCACTATTCTTGTCGACATGCTGTTTCTATCCGCATTCGCCCGTATCGTGCCGCAAGAATCCGAGCCCAACGACTTGCTGGCGCAATCCCACGCGGCCCTGGGGTACTTGGGTTTGACCATAATCGCGGTGGTCTTCGTCCTGGTCACATTCTGGAAAGCCTAGTTCCCGCCTAGAAGTCGCTTAACAGCGCCGCCCTGCTAGTCTATGTGCATCCCTGGGTGGATGGGTACCGTATGACTGCGAAGCGGGCTCGCGCCGATGGTCGCTCACGGGATCTACAATGCGGCCGTGCTTCTATACCAGTGACGAGGTGAGCTGAACCGGCGCCCGGTAATTGCGATAAAGTGCGCCATCGCGGTCGTCGCACGCTTCGGGAGAGCCGGTGTGAATTCGAAACCCCTCAGTGCCCTTGCCATGGTGTTGCTGGCTGCAATCGTGCCCGCGGCGCTCGCCGACTCCCCGCCGGTGTCCGGGATCCAAGCCGCTGACATGAACAAGGCGGTGCGGGCCCAAAACGATTTTTTCGAGTATGCAAATGGTTCGTGGCTGCGCAAGGTGCAAATCCCCCCGGACCGCTCGCGCTTCGGCGTCGATGTCATGATGGCCGAGCAATCGCTGGTTCAGCTGCGCGGGCTGATTGAGGGCACGCGCAATTCGAATGACGCCGATGCGCGGAAAGTGGGCGATCTGTACGACAGTTTTATGGACGAGGCGCGTATCGAACAACAAGGCGTCAAGCCTCTGCAGCCTGAATTGGAATTGATCGACGCCGTCAAGAGTGCGGATGATATTGGGACACTCATCGCTCAGCTGGATCGTCTCGGCGTGGCGACGCCCATCGCGATATTCGTGGCACCGGACGCGAAACGCTCCACCGAGTACGCGCTCTGGTTTTCGCAGGGTGGATTGGGGCTGCCCGATCGCGATTACTATTTGAGCGATGACGCAAAACTGCTCGGTTTCCGCACGAAGTATCGCGAGCACGTTGCCAAAATGCTGACTCTGCTCGGAGACGCGCACGCCGGCGATGAGGCGGGCCGCATCTTGGCTCTCGAAACCGCTTTGGCAAAGATTCAGTGGACTCGCGTGGCGAATCGCGATCCGCAGAAGACCTACAATCCGCAGACGCTGGCGCAACTCAAGGAACTCGCGCCGTCCATCGATTGGAACGGTTATCTGGCAAAAGGCGGCATACCCGATCCCCTGCCGACGATGATTGTGCGCCAACCTGACTATCTCAAGGGTCTGTCCGGGCTGATCAAGAGCACGCCGCTGCCGGCGTGGAAAGAATACTTCCGCTATCGGCTGCTGTCCGGCAGCGCTCCTTACCTGACGCGTGCTCTGGTAGATGAAGACTTCGCCTTCACGCAGGGTGTTTTGCGGGGCACGCCGAAAAATCAAGAGCGCTGGAAACGCGGCTGCGAGCTGGTCGACCAACTGATCGGCGAAGCGTCCGGAAAATTGTACGTGGCCAAGTACTTTCCGCCCAAGGCGAAAGCGCGCATCGATGACCTCGTGGCCAACCTGTTGAAGGCCTACGCCCAAAGTGTCGACCAATTGTCGTGGATGAGCGAGGCGACCAAGGTGGAGGCGCGGGCCAAATTGCGCAAGATCAACGTTAAAATCGGTTACCCAAGACGCTGGCGCGATTACGGCAAACTGGTCATATCCCCCACCGACCTGCCGGGCAACGTGAGGCGGGGTGTGAAGTTTGAAAACGACCGCAAGCTTGCGCAATTGGGCGGCCCCATTGATCGCGACGAATGGCAGATGACGGCACCCACGGTCAACGCGTACTACGATCCGCAACTGAATGAAATTGTATTTCCCGCGGGAATTCTGCAGCTGCCGGTATTCAATCCGGACGCCGAAGGTGCATTCAACTACGGCGCAACCGGGGCGACGATCGGGCACGAGATCAGCCATGGCTTCGATGATGAGGGCAGCCAATTCGACAGCGACGGCAATCTGCGTGACTGGTGGACGGCCGAGGATCACGCGAAATTCAAGGCGAAGACGGATAAGCTGGTCGCGGAATATAACGCGTTCGAAGCGGTACCGGGTTTCCATGTCAATGGCGAGTTGACGCTGGGCGAGAACATCGCGGACATCGCGGGAATTGAGATTGCCTACAAAGCGTATGTCGCATCGTTGAATGGACGCGCGCCGCCGGTCATCGACGACATGAGTGCCGATCAGCGATTTTACATCGGCTATGCCCAGAGCTGGCTGAGCAAGACCCGCGATGCGGCTCTCATCGAGCTGGTCAAGTCCGATCCTCACTCTCCGGAAAAGTACCGCGTCAACGGCGTCGTCGTGCACATGCCGAGCTTCTACGGCGCCTTCTCCGTGAACCGGGGCGACCGGATGTATCTTCCGCCCGAGGACCGCGTGACGCTCTGGTAGCAGGATTCAGCCACAGCGACTGATCAGATCCGGGAGGTCGCGCATGCGCTCAAACGTGTAGTGCGCTCCCGCCGCGATCAGCCGCTGTTGGGGAGTGAGAGCGCAATAGCCGAAAACCGTCATCCCGGCAGCCACGCCGGCCCGCACGCCGGTGGGCGTATCTTCAATGACCGCGCACAGCGACGCATCAACGCCGGATTGCCTCGCGGCGTACAGGAACACATCGGGCGCGGGCTTGCTCTCGGCGACCTCGGTGACGCTGTACATCTTGCCTTGGAATTTGGGGAGTAACCCGGTAACGCCCAAGGTCGTATTCATCTTCTCGTGAGTGCCGCTGGAAGCAACACAGTACGGTATGCCCATGGTGGCCAACACTTCCTCGATGCCGGGCACCGCCTTGAGTTCCAATTTCAGGGCTGCAGCGGCGCGCGCCTGGAATTCGCGGACGAACTCGTCTGGAACCGGCCGGCCGAGCAGACCTGCGGTCAATTCCAGGCACTGGGGCATGGATCGGCCGACGAATTGCTCGAACATATCGTCGAGGGAGACCGCAATCCCCATCTCGTTCAACATGCGGGCGAAGACGCGATTGGTGATCAATTCACTATCGACGAGCACGCCGTCGCAATCAAAAATGACCAAATCAAACCTGCTTTTTTTCACCTTGCTGCCGCGAGTTGCCATAACATGCTTGCACGACGTTTAAACATTCTAGTACAGCCGGATGCCGACAGCCTTCAAGATCATCCGCCAAGCATCCTTCACGGCGACTCCCTGGAAGAATGGCGGCGGCATGACGTATGAAGCCATGCGCGAGCCGGCCGGCGGCGATCCCTTCCAGTGGCGGGTAAGCGTGGCACACATCGATGCATCCGGCCCCTTTTCCGATTTCGCGGGATACTGCCGCAGCATGGTGCTGCTGCGAGGCCTGGGACTGACACTCAAATTCGGCAATGGTGAGCAGCGTGCTTTGCGCAAGATCGGCGATTTGGCGCAGTTCGATGGGGCCATGCCCACTCATTGCGATCTGCTCCAGGGACCGTGCGTGGACCTGAATTTCATGGCGTCCAAATCGCTGCGGGCCGACGCCCGCATCGTGCACTTGAATCAGGGCCTGACGACGCTGGAATCACCGGAGTCTGCTTTGATATTCAGTGTTGAGGCCCCATTGTTGCTGGACGGCGATGCGGGCGAGCCCGTGAGGCTGGAGCCTTGGGATCTGGCCGTATTTGCGCAGGGCCCGGTTCGCCTGCGCAGAATTGAGCCTGACCCCTTGTCCGCGCCCAGTGCCGTGTTTTTTACGTCGATAAGTCATTAAAATCCGAGACCCCTATGGCCGCCAACCTGCACCCATCTTCGCCCGGCGACTCACCGGAGGCGCTGCGCCAGACAATCAGAGACCACGGAACCTGGCCTGAAGAGCGGGCGGTGAAGCGTCTGCTGCACAGCCTGGAACTGACGGGCGGCGCGCGTCACCGCGCGGTTACTGTCGCGGTGGGACTGGTCGAGGGTGCGCGTTCGCGGCGCGCCGAGCGTCCATTTCTCGACGCCTTTTTGCAAGAGTTCGGTCTGTCGAATCAGGAAGGAATCGCGCTCATGTGCATTGCGGAAGCGCTGCTGCGCATTCCCGACGATGTCACGGCGGATCGGCTGATTGCCGAAAAACTTCAGTCCGGCGACTGGTCCTCTCACGCCGGCCGCTCCGAATCGCTGTTCGTCAATGCCTCGACCTGGGGATTGATGCTCACCGGGGGCATTCTCGAGTTGGATCCGTCCATCAAGACCGATGCCGACGGATGGATGCGCAAACTGACCCGCAAAGCCGGCGAACCGTTGGTGCGTCTCGCGGTGCGCCGCGCGATGCGCATCATCGGCGGTGAATTTGTCGTCGGGCGCACCATTGAGGAGGCGCTGGCACGCAGTGCCCGTGAAGCAGAAGTGGGCCTATGTTCCTTTGACATGCTGGGTGAGGGCGCGCGCACGCTGCAGGATGCGGCGCGCTACCTCAAATCGTACCAACACGCCATCGAAGTCATCGGTGCCACGGCGGCGGGACGCGCCGTTCATGACGTGTCGAGTATCTCCATCAAACTATCGGCCTTGGAGCCTCGCTATGGTCTGCTGCAGCGTGAGCGCGTCCTGCAGCGCCTCGTGCCGCAGGTGCTTGACCTCGCGCGTCAGGCCGCGCGGCTCGGCATCCAATTCACCATCGATGCGGAGGAGGCGGACCGCCTCGATCTCTCACTCGACGTCATCGAGGCCCTGGCAAAGGACCCGGCCACTCGGGATTGGCCGGGTCTCGGCTTGGCGGTGCAGGCCTATGGCAAGCGCGCCCTGGAGGTGATTGATTGGGTGGCGGCAACGGCTCAATGCTACGGCCGCGGAATGACGGTGCGTTTGGTGAAGGGCGCGTATTGGGATTCCGAGATCAAGCGCGGCCAGGAACGCGGTCTCGACGGCTATCCGGTGTACACGCGCAAGGTTACCACCGACGTGTCCTATCTGGCGTGCGTGGGCCGATTGTTCAAACACGCGGACTCCATCTATTCGCAATTCGCCACGCACAATGCGCACAGCATTGCCGCGGTGCTGGAATTGGCGCCGCCGAAGGCGAACTTCGAGTTTCAACGCCTGCACGGCATGGGCCGCCTCTTGTATGCGGAAGCGGCCCGCCAAGTCGCAAATTTCCCGCGCGTACGCGTCTACGCCCCGGTGGGCGAGCACAAGGATTTGCTCGCCTATCTGGTGCGGCGCCTGCTCGAGAATGGAGCCAACACCTCGTTTGTGAACCGCTTCATGGATGAACAGGTGCCGGTGGCCGAGATTGTCCGCGACCCCATCTCGGAGCTGGAGCGCTTGGAGTCGTTCGCGCACCCGCGCTTGGCCGTGCCGGCCGCTCTGTATTCCGATCGGCGCAACTCCCGCGGAATCGATCTCGGCGATCCGCGCGAACTTCAAGCCTTGCGCGGCGAGGTCTCGGCTCATCGCTCCCGAAAAGCTGCCGATGCACACACCGCGGGTCCGATCATCAACGGCGTGTTGCTGCCCGGAGCCGCGCATCCGACAACCAACCCCGCAGATCGGCGCGAGCTAGTGGGCGTCTCGCGCGACGCCACTGCGAATGAAATCAAGATGGCGTTCGATGCGGGTGCGGCGGCTCAGCCTGCCTGGAATCGCAGCGGCGGCGGTGCGCGTGCGAATTGCCTGGAAAAGGCCTCCGATCTTCTCGAGGCCGATCGTTCACAGTTCCATGAGCTGCTGGTGCGGGAAGCAGGCAAAACCGTCTCGGACGCGATCGCGGAGGTGCGCGAAGCCGTGGATTATTGCCGCTACTATGCGCTGCAGGCGCGCAAGCAATTTGCGGTTCCGGAACGCCTCGAGGGCCCCACCGGCGAAGTGAACGAACTGACCATGCAGGGCCGCGGGGTATTTGCCTGCATCAGCCCTTGGAACTTCCCTCTGGCCATTTTTGCGGGCCAGGTGACCGCGGCGCTCGGCGCGGGGAACACGGTGGTGGCGAAGCCGGCTGAACCGACGCCGTTGATCGCTGCGCGCTTCATTCGCCTGCTTCATGAAGCGGGTGTTCCGCCGCAGGCTGTGCACTTGGTGCCCACGCCGGGGCGATTATTTGGAGAAGTCGCGTTGGCGCATCCGGCACTCGCGGGCGTGGCCATGACCGGCTCGACCGCCACCGCGCTGACGATCAACCGTGCAATGGCCTCGCGTGGCGGCATCATCGTCCCATTGATTGCGGAGACCGGCGGATTGAATGCGATGATCGTCGATTCGACCGCGCTGCCCGAACAAGTGGCCGATGATGTGGTGAGCTCGGCGTTCATGAGCGCCGGCCAACGCTGCTCCGCGCTGCGCCTGTTGTTCCTGCAAGAAGAAATTGCCGACACAGTGCTGGAAATGATCGCCGGTGCCATGGACGAGCTGCTCATCGGCGATCCGTCCGACCTGCAGACCGATGTAGGGCCCGTCATCAATGCCGCCGCACGCGATGGTTTGGCGCAGCATGTCGAACGCATGCGCAAGGAGGCGCGGATCGTGAAGGCATGCAATCTCGGCGAGGCACACCTGCACGGCAGTTTTTTTGCACCCCATCTCATTGAACTCAACTCCGCGGCGCAACTGACTCGCGAGGAATTTGGACCGATACTGCACGTGGTGCGGCATCGATCGAGCGAGATCCAAGAAGTGCTGCGGGCCGTTCGCGACAGCCAGTATGGCCTGACGCTGGGGGTGCAAACCCGATTGGAATCATTTTGGCGGCAGATATTCGAGGACACGGCGATCGGCAATACCTACGTCAACCGCAACATGATCGGTGCCGTGGTCGGCGTGCAACCCTTCGGCGGCAACGGGTTGTCAGGCACGGGTCCGAAAGCGGGTGGTCCGCATTATCTGACGCGATTCGCGAATGAGCGAACGTTGACCGTCAATACCACGGCGACCGGCGGCAACGCGGCGCTTCTGAATCTTGGCAACTAGGTCCAGCCGCGCGTCCTATTTTCGGCTGGTCCCCGGCGACGTCAACGGCTTCCTCGGACTGGTAGTCGACAATCTATCGGTTCTCGGCTTGCTTGCGGCGGTGCTGATCGGCGTATATGCCGTGCCTGCGGACATTGTTTTCGGGCGAATGTTCCCCGGAACGGCGCTGGGCGTGCTCGCGGGCGACTTGGTTTATACCGGATTGGCGGTGAGACTGGCGCGCCGAACCGGCCGCAGCGACGTCACGGCGATGCCCTTCGGATTGGATACACCCTCGACCATCGGCATGGCGCTGTTGGTGCTGGGTCCAGCCTTCGTCAAGTTCCGCGCCGCGGGCCTCGATCCGACCGCGGCCGGTCTCGAGACCTGGTATCTCGGCATGGCGGCGACTGCAAGCATGGGAGTCTTGAAGCTGTTTCTGTCCTTTGCCGGCAGGACCGTGCGACGGCTGATTCCCATGGCCGGATTGCTCGGCTCGTTGGCGGGGATTGCGCTGACGTTGATCGGTTTCTTTCCCATGATCGATTTGCTGCAGTTCCCGATCGTCGGCTTTCTAACCCTGGGGCTCATCCTCTACGCGCTGCTTGCCAAGGGCTCGGTTCCTCTTGGAATGCCGGGCGTGCTGTTTGCGGTCATCGTCGGGACGGTGCTGTATTACGGCGCCGGGCATTTCGGCTTCCTGGGCATGCACGTTCCCGCGCCGGCGATGCCGACTCTGCGGCTGGCGCTTCCGCATCCGGACCCCGGGATTTTTCGCGGCTTCGCCGGACTGTGGGATTATCTGCCGCTGATCATTCCCTTTGCGCTGTTGACGGTCGTGGGTGGTGTGAACAACACCGAAAGCGCTCGCGTCGCCGGCGACGATTACGATGTGCGCAGTATTTTGCTCGCGGAGGGGGCGGCCACTTTGCTTGCGGGAATGGCAGGCGGCGTGGCGCAAACCACTCCGTACATCGGCCATCCTGCCTACAAAGAGATGGGTGCCCGTTCCGGATACACGCTGCTGACGGGAATTTTCGTCGGCGCAGGCGGCATGCTGGGGTATTTGGCCAATCTGATCGAATTGGTGCCGCTTGCCGCATTGGCCCCGGTGTTGGTGTTCCTGGCGCTCAACATCACGGCGCAAGCATTCACCGCGGTCCCCCCGCGTCATGCGGCCGCCGTCGCGATCAGTTTTTTCCAATCGATCGCACGTCTGCTGACCATTGAATTGAGCGATTCGAAATTCGTATCGCCGGAAAAGGTGACTGAATTGCTCACGGCGGCCGAACATGGCCTGCCGACCTTGAGCGTCATCGTTGCGCTCGGTAACGGCTTCATCATCACCGCGACCCTATGGGCAGCCTTCGTGGTTGAAATGACGGAGAACAGGCTGCGATCCGCAGCCGCCTACCTGGCAGCCGGAGGGATCTTGAGCTTCTTCGGAATCGTCCACTCGGTTCGTCTCGATGGCAGCGCGTATGCACTGTGGCAGTTGCATGGAATCGCGCGCAACATTGCCGTTCAATTTTGCGCGGCGTACTTCGTGCTTGCCGCCGCTTTATTGCTCTTATCCTTGCAGAGCCAACCCTTGGGCCGATCTAAAAACTAGGTGATCAACTTGTTCATGAGTGCTTCGATTTCAAGTGCTTCGAAGGGTTTGATGATGGATCGAACATTCGCGCCCCAGTTTTCCATGGCGAAATCCAGGTCATAGCCCGATGCCAGGATGACGGGCACGCGCGGCTTCAGCTTTAAGATGCTGCGCGCGAGATCGATGCCTGACATGACCGGTAAGCTCACATCCGTGATCACGAGATCGAACGGCTGCGCCGCAAACTCCTTCAACGCCTCTTCCGCGGTGGCACACGCCACGATTTGGCGCTGATCCTGTGCCAACAGCTCGCGCGTTACTTCACGCACGATGTCGTTGTCCTCAACGTAGAGAATTCGGAGGGGCGCTGACATGGGTCGAGGATGCCGGGTTGTCAATGTGTCTTTTGCACCAGCCATAGGCCCGGCCTGCCCTTTGGACTGAGACCCAGATGCACCAACCCGCGGGGGAGGCAGCGCGCAGGCCCGGGCGCAGGTCCAAAAGCAGCGCCCCGGCTCCGATCATGGCAGCCGGCGCCGTTTTTGCCAAGTTCTTGCCCATGCAGCCAGTTGACCACGAAGCACTGCCGCGCGCATTCGGTGCGCGGACCCATCGACCGTAGGAAACGTCTTAGCGTTTCGGTATCGGTGGATTCCTACAAGTCTCGTAGTGGTTGGCCCGCGGGGTTCAATTCTTGGTCCGTTCAGCGTGCAGAAGCTGAAGATTGGCGTTATGGCCGGCACGCCCTATGCGATAAAACGTGATGCAGAAAATCGCTATCGAGAGCAACACCACGATGAGCGGCACATAAGTCAGCGCCAGCTTTCGCAGGACCTCCGCCGGCACCAGGCCCGGCCGCGCGCCTTCGGGAAAATTCACCCAAGCGAGGATCAAGCCCCCGGCAAATATCCCCAGTCCCGACACGCACTTTTGTACGAAGAATGCGGCCGCGAAGTACAACCCTTCGGTCCGCTGGTGCGTGCGAATCTCGTTCTCTTCCACGGTGTCGGCCAGCATGGAGGTGACGAGCGCGCCGGAGGCTACGGTCATGGTCCCGAGCACCAAGGTAAACACCAACAATATGGGCATCAACGCCGGTGATGAATTGGCAACGAACCAGCCGCACTGGCGCAGGATGATGGGGCTGGGCGCCAGCAGCAGCGTAATGAGGGAAACCCAGATGGCGCCGCGCTTCTTGTCCAATCGCTTGGTGAGCGCCGGCGCCACGCCCAGGGCCGCGCCGGCGGAGATCAAGGCCGAGAGCAGCAACAAGGAGATCTGATCGGCTGACAGTTCCCAGTAGTACGTATAGAAGTACACGCTGAGCGTGGCCACCAATCCCAAGGCCATCGCCGAAAAAAATCCGCACGCAATCATCGACAGAAATGGGCGGTTGGCGAGCGCGGCGCGAATTTCGCGTGCTTCTCGCGACAGATTGAAAGAGCGCTTCGGCGGGGGCGAACGCAAGTACGGAATGTACTGATGCGTGCCGGCGGTTGAAATCAGAATCGAGACGAACATGATGATCGCCGCGGCAATGGAATAGCCATGGTAGCCCGGGCGGTTCAACAGCCCCACCGCTTGCTGTGCCGTCGGGCGCAAGAACACCGACAGCGCTATGACGCCCATGAGCACCGCGCCGACATAGCCGAAAAAGAATCGATAAGCCACCAACGAGGTGCGCTGATCGTAGTCCTCGGTCAACTCCGCGAGCAGCGCGGCGCTGGGAACCTCGTAGAGTGCAATCAGGAAGCGCACGATGATGGCCGTGATCAGCAGGTACCAAAAGAGCCCTCCCTGTCCGAGACCGGCCGGCGGGTTCCACAGCAAATAATAAAATACCGCGCAAGGCAGGGCGGATGCGTACATGAAGGGGTGGCGGCGGCCGAAACGGGAATGAAAACGATCTGAGACATGCCCGATCAAAGGATCGGCGAAGCCGTCGATGACCAGCGCAATCATAATGGCCAAACCCACCAGTTGCGCGGGCAGACCCAGGAGCTGATTGTAGAAAATCAGCAACAAGAAATTGAAGCCGTTGTCCTTGACACCGTAGGCGACGGTGCCAAATCCGTACACCAGTTTGGTTCCAAAGCCGATCGAGCTAAGGGCCATGCAACGTTCCGTGGCGCAGCGAAGAAGATGGCACCGCTCACCCCCAACCGACAGTTATTACTTATAATTATGTTCGGTGCCTTAGTATACATACCTCTCCGGCTGCTTCTTTGGGGGGATCATGCCGCTGACAACATCACAGTTTCGCGGGGATTTTGAACTCGGCGCCGGCACCGGAGTACCGCCGCTCGATTCGCCCCCGCTCGCCGCCGCCGTGCTGATGGCCCACGCCGCGTTCGCTCAGCCGGAACGCCAGATTGCTGTTTTCGATGCCATCGCCGATGCGTGGCTGGAAGTGGATGAGCCGGGTCAGCGTGCGGCATCTTTGCGGCGGCAGCTGCCGTGGTTCAGGGACACGCCGGCGCCCTCCAGCGATTGGAAAACGCCGCAGGCCGTATGGGACGCTTTTTGGGGCGTCGTGGACGCGGATCCTGCCGCGGCTCCAGGCGATGCGCCCAAGGATCAGGCGCTCGATTTCACCGGCCGCGTGGTCGCCATCGGCAGGCATTACGACGCGGAATTATTGATGCGTTGCGAACGCGCGCATTTTCTGCACGAGGACGTGCGCAAGCTGCTGGGACAGCCGGAAGTGCGCATGACCACCGACGACTTGCGCAACTGGCCCAAAGACAGTCTCGGCTCCAATCTGCTCGACATGCTGACCGCCAAGGGCTACGACCTCGAAGTGATCAATCCCGACGATGTGATGCTTCCGCCCGTCTTTGCGGCGCAGAACAGAACCAACCGCCGCATCCTGCAGTTGCACGACGTGTGGCACCTGTTTGCAGGATTCGGTTTCACGGCCCAGGGTGAAGTCGCGATTTCCGGATTTCAGCTGGCGCAATTCGGACAGAACTATTCAACGCGCTTTCTTGCCACCACCACGGCCATGATGGGCCTGCGTCCCTTGGTCGACATTGATCAATTCATCGCTCTCATTGCTGAAGGCTGGCGGCATGGTCGCCGCGCCCCGCCGCTGATGTCGGTGGAGTGGCACAAGTTGCTCGGACGGTCGATCGCGGATCTGCGCGCCGAGATGCACGTAGCGCCGTTCAAGAGCCGCACGCCCGAACTCTTGAATTTCTAAGCGACCGGGGCTTTTAGGAGCGCCCCTGCAAGAGGCATCTGAAAATCCGTTGCTGGTGTACGACGCGGATTGCGCATTCTGCGTCTACTGGGCGCGGTATTGGCAGAAGCTCACCGGCGATACGGTCAATTACCGGCCATATCAGGAAGTAGCCGCACAATACCCCGGGATTCCTCTTGCCGACTTTAAACGGGGCGTGCAATACATCACGGCGGATGGCGGCCATGCGAGCGCCGCCGAGGCAAGCTTCCGCACCTTGAGCCACGCCCGCGGCAAGGGCTTCTGGCTCATGCTCTATAAAAAACTGCCCGGCTTCGCGGCGGTCTCGGAACTGATTTATGCCTTTATCGCGGCGCATCGTTCGGCCGCGTATCGCGTAACCCGGTTTCTGTGGGGCAGGGACTATGGGCCGCCACGCCACGATTTTGCCTCGTTTTTATTCATGCGTCTGTTTGGGCTGATCTACCTCTCGGCCTTCGCATCCTTTGGCGTCCAAGCCCTGGGATTGATCGGCAGCCACGGCATCCTGCCGGTCGCAAAATGGGTCGATGTCATCGGCGGCCAGGCCGGCGCCGAGCGTTTCTATTTGATGCCCATGCTGTTTTGGATCAGCTCCAGCGACCTTGCCATTCAGGCGGTGTGCTGGGGCGGCGTGGGATTCTCGTTGCTGTTGGTTTTCAATGTACTGCCGCGCCTCTGCCTGTTTCTGCTCTACGTGCTGTATCTCTCGCTGCTCTATGGCGGGCAGACTTTCATGTCTTACCAGTGGGACACGTTTCTGCTGGAGGCCGGTTTTCTTACCCTGCTGATGAGTCTCGCCCGAGCGCCGGGCATCTGGCTGCTGCGCTGGTTGCTATTCCGCTTCATGTTCATGTCGGGCGTGGTCAAGCTGCTGAGCGCCGATCCGAACTGGTGGAATCTGTCGGCGCTGTCGTATCACTTTTTCACCCAGCCGCTGCCCACCCCGCTGGCTTGGTATGCCGCGCACTTGCCGCCTCCGGTGTTGAGATTCGCCACCGGCGGCCTGTTTCTCGTCGAACTCCTGCTGCCGTTTCTGATTTTCTGCCCGCGCCGGCTCCGCTTCCTTGCCGCTTTTGGCATCCTGCTGCTGCAAAGCTGCATTCTGATCACCGGCAATTACAACTGGTTCAATCTTCAAACCATGTTGCTGTGCTTGCTGTTATTCGACGACGCGGCCCTGCACAAGATCTTGGCGCCGCCAGTGGTCCGAATCCTGTCGGCGCGCGTGCGTCCAAGCACGCCGAAAAAAGCTGTTTCGGTTTCCGTAGGCGCGTGGGGCCTGCTGCTGGTGTTTTGCAGTCTCGTTGAGATGGACGTGCGTTTCGGCGGCAGCCCGCCGGCCGTGGCCGGCCAAATCGATCGACTGATCGAACCGCTGCGCATGGTCAGCAGTTATGGATTGTTCGCGGTCATGACGACACAGCGCGAGGAAATCGTGATCGAGGGTTCAAACGACGGCGTCGAGTGGCGCGAGTACGCGTTTCGCTACAAGCCGGGCGATGTGCGGCGCCGCCCGCCCTGGAACATTCCACACCAACCGCGACTGGACTGGCAGATGTGGTTTGCCGCATTGGATGACCCGCGGCGTTTGGGATGGTTTGCGCGCTTTCTCGAGAAGCTGCTCTTGAACGAACCCGCCGTGACCGCCTTGCTCGAAAGAAATCCCTTCGCGGACAACCCGCCGCGGTATATTCGGGCACAGTTCTACGATTACACCCTCTCCAGTGACGATGAAAAATCCAGGGGCGTGTGGTGGCGGCGGCGATCGGTGGGGTTGTACTTCCCCGTGGTGCGGCATCGCAGTGCACCGTGACCGTCACGAGGTTTGTTCGCCCTGTCGGCGGAGAAGATCTGGAATAAAACGCCTGCCGCCCGGGTCTTACTTAGAGGAACTGTCCTGTTCAATCCGGGTCAGTCATGTACATCTGCATCGAATTTTATGTCGTACCAGAGGTGTCTATGAGCGTCCTTTCACTCAGCGCAATTGTGAATCCCAGGCTCAGGATACCCGGTGCCGATCCCTGGCATGCGGATCCTAAGGATCCGGCACTTTCGGTGATGACGGATTTCCGGGAGCGCGCCTCGGTGACGGTCTCCGAGACAGCCATGATCGATGAGGCTCTCGTGCACATGAAGCACACCGGTGTCCGCTCCGCCTTCGTCATCGATGATCAGAACCGTATCGTCGTGGGCCTCATCACCGCCTACGACATAACCGGTGAGAAGCCGATGCAGTACATGCAGTCCGCGGCAATACCGCGCCGCGAAGTGCTGGTGCGCGACATCATGCAAAGAAGCTCCGAGTTGCGTGCGGCCGATATCAAGCAGATCGAGCGCGCGACCGTCGCCGATGTGGCCAGGCTCTTCATCGAGCGCCGATTGACGCACGTGCCGGTCGTGGAGACGAGTGAAGCCGGTGAACAGCGCCTGCGAGGATTGCTGTCGGCGGCGAAGGTCAAGCGCCTGCTGTCGACGCCGAGCCGACAGCCTGCCTACCGGATGAGCGGTCGCGCGGAAGCGGGGTACCAGCGCAACGGTGCCCTCAGCCGGTAACCGGGAGCGCGACCGGCCTAGGTCTTCGATCCTGCGAATTTGACGGCAGTCAGCGCGTCGAACAGATTCCGGCTGGGATGCTTCTTGCAGTCCTCCATGAGTGCCGATTCGAAAGTGCCGAGCGCGCCCGCGTCAAGGATGTGCCCGCCGGATTTCGCGACGGCAAATCCGAACAACCACATCATGATCGTGTTCGCGCTCTCGGTGTCCGATTTCACGAGATCCAGGTGACGAGTTGCAAAGGTTTCGCAATCCAATCCCGTCAAGTCCATCGGATTCTTGGAGTCGGGCTTGACCGCGGAGAGCGCATCCAAGAGGCTTTCGGTGGGGTTGTTCTTGCATTCCGCGTCGAGTGCGAAACCGAAGCCGGCCAGCGCATTCCCATACATGACGTGCGCTCCGGACTTTGCCACGGAATAGCCAAACAACCACATCATCGTATTGATGGGATCCGAACCCGGGGCCGCGGCAGGCGGGGCCATCACCTCGTTCTGATACTTTACACAGCTCAGCGTGGCAATATTCACATCGGCGGCGCGGCTCATGCCGGCCCAAAAGAATGCGCAAAAAAACACGACAGCGGACAATTTCATCACGCGGACCTCGATGGCAGGACTCGTTTCACCAGCGCGGTGAAGCGTCCTGATCTTACCCAAGAACGCGCGGCGTCGATATCCGGAGCGAAGTAGCGATCCGCTGCATAGAAGGGCACGTCCCGACGAATGCCTGCGTGGACTTCTTCGAGGCGGCGGGATGATCGGGCAGGTCGGTGAAAATCGATGCCTTGAGCGGCCGCCAGCAGTTCAATGCCGACCACCGCGGCGGCATTGTCGATCATGACGCCCAAGCGGCGCGACGCGTGGGTCGCCATGCTGACATGGTCTTCTTGATTCGCCGACGTGGGAATGGAATCGACGCTGGCGGGCGTCGCGATGGTCTTATTCTCCGAAACCAGCGCCGCCGCCGTCACCTGGGCAATCATGAATCCGGAATTCAGGCCGCTGTTGTTGACCAAGAACGCGGGCAGGCCGCTCATTTTGGGGTCCACCAATACGGCGGTGCGGCGCTCCGACAGGCTGCCGATTTCGGCAATCGCAAGGGCGAGGGTATCGGCGGCGAAGGCCACCGGTTCGCCGTGAAAATTGCCGCCGGACAACACCTCGCCTGCTTCCGCGAACAGCAACGGATTGTCCGTGACGGCATTGGCTTCGATGCTCAGGGTCACGCTGCAGTTGCGAATCAGATCCAGACACGCGCCCATCACCTGCGGCTGGCAACGGAAGGAATATGGGTCCTGAACACGCGTGCAATCCAGGTGCGAGGCTCGAATTGCGCTGCCCGCCAGCAATTCTCGATACTCGCGTGCCACGGCGATCTGGCCGGGTTGTCCGCGGACTTGCTGGATGCGTTCATCGAAAGGCGAGTCGCTGCCCTTCAGCGCATCGACCGACATCGCTCCGGCCACCACCGCGGCGGCAAACACATCCTCTGCGCCGAACAGTCCGGCCAATGCCAGCGCTGTCGAGACTTGCGTGCCGTTGATCAGCGCCAGGCCCTCTTTGGCCCGCAACTTGATCGGCTGCAATCCCGCGATGCGCAATCCATCGCTTGCGGGCATCACCGTGCCGCGCACACGCACCTGACCCAAGCCGAGCAGCACGGTGCTCAAGTGCGCCAAAGGGGCCAGATCTCCCGATGCGCCCACCGAACCTTGCGCGGGAATCAGCGGATAGACTTCATGCTCGAGCAATGCCAGCAACGCAGCCATGAGCCCCATGGTGACGCCGGAGTGACCGCGGGCCAACGCGTTGATCTTCAGCGCGAGTATGAGCCGTACGACGGGATCGGGCAGCGCCTCGCCCACGCCCGCCGCGTGCGAAAGCAGCAAATTTCGCTGCAACAACTCGAGTTGTTCATTGGGAATGCGCGTATGGGCGAGCAGGCCGAACCCGGTGTTGATGCCGTAGGCCGCATCGCCGGTCGCGACGATTTTATCCACCAAGGAACTCGCCCGTGCAATTCGACCAAGGTCCTGCGGCGATGGATTCAGTACCGTCGGCTGCTCATAAATGCGCCGCAAGGCCGCCAGCGATAGCGTGCCCGCCTCGATATTCAAGACATCGCTCACGGCCGTTCGATCATCGGCAATCGCAGTCCCTGCTCGCGCGCGCAGGCAATCGCGGTCTCGTAGCCGGCATCGGCATGGCGCATGACCCCGGTTGCAGGGTCATTCCAGAGCACGCGTCGAATTCGTTTCGCCGCGGACTCGCTGCCGTCGCAAACGATCACCAGGCCGGCGTGTTGCGAGTAGCCCATGCCGACACCGCCGCCGTGATGAATCGACACCCAGGTCGCGCCCGATGCGGTGTTGAGCAGCGCATTGAGCAATGGCCAGTCGGAAACGGCATCCGAGCCGTCCTTCATCCCCTCCGTCTCGCGGTTGGGGCTCGCCACCGAACCGGAATCCAAGTGGTCGCGCCCGATCACGATGGGCGCGGAAAGCTCGCCGCTCTTGACCATCTCATTGAACGCCAAGCCCAAGCGATGACGCTGACCCAAGCCCACCCAGCAAATGCGCGCCGGCAGTCCTTGAAAGTGAATCCGGGAGCGCGCCATGTCGAGCCAATGATGGAGATGCGGATCATCCGGGATCAATTCCTTGACCTTGGCGTCGGTCTTGTAAATGTCCTCGGGGTCGCCCGAGAGTGCCACCCACCGGAAAGGGCCGACGCCGCGGCAGAATAACGGCCGTATGTATTCCGGCACAAACCCCGGGATGTCGAAGGCCTGTACAACCCCGGCATCGAACGCAACCTGCCGGATATTGTTGCCGTAGTCGAACACCGGCATTCCCATGCGCTTGAAGCGCAGCAGGCATTCGACATGCTTGGCCATCGACAGTGTGGCGGCCGCAGCCGTGCCGGCAGGATCGCTGACCCGTCGCTGGTCCCATTGCTCGATCGACCAGCCTTGCGGCAAATAGCCATTGACCGGGTCATGTGCGGACGTTTGGTCGGTCAGCGCATCAGGTTTGACGCCGCGCTCGAGCAACGTGTTGAGCACATCGACAATATTGCCGCGCAGCGCGACGGATATCGGCTTGCCGTTCGCTCTTGACGTCTCGAGCATCGCGAGCGCGTCCGTCAAATCCTTGGCCTGTGCGTCGATATAACCGGTTTCGACGCGTTTGGCGATTCGGCTTTGGCGACACTCCACGGCCAGCAAGCTGGCGCCGGCCATGGTCGCGGCCAGCGGCTGCGCACCGCCCATGCCGCCCAAACCCGCCGTGAGAATCCATTTGCCATTGAGGTTTCCGCCGAAGTGGCGCCGCCCCATTTCGGCAAATGTCTCATACGTGCCCTGCACGATTCCCTGGCTGCCGATGTAGATCCACGAACCCGCGGTCATCTGGCCGAACATGGCCAATCCCTTGCGATCAAGCTCGTGGAAATGTTCCCAGGTCGCCCAGTGCGGTACGAGATTGGAATTTGCAATGAGCACGCGCGGCGCATCCGCATGGGTCGGGAATACGCCCACCGGCTTGCCCGATTGCACCAGCAGAGTCTCTTCTTCGGTGAGGGTCTTCAGCGTCTCGACGATGCGGTCATAGCAATTCCAATCGCGCGCGGCGCGCCCGATGCCGCCGTACACCACGAGCTCGGCGGGATTTTCCGCAACCTCGGCGTCCAGGTTATTCATCAGCATGCGAAGCGGCGCCTCTGTCATCCAACTTCGAGCGCTCAAGGTGTTGCCGCGCGCCGCGCGGATGTTTCTGGGCTTTAGGGGGGCGAGCATGCGATACCTCGAGGGGCGAAAACGGCCGAACATTTCATAGCGTGAGCCTGGATAGTACAAGCGGGCGAGTCAACCCGCCGCTAAGCCGTTCATTATGCGGGGAAAACTTTCCCGCAATTGATCATCGGCGCCGTGCCGGCGGTCCTTGACGACCCAGCGCCCACCGACCATGACATCGCGGATGGACTTATCGGCACCCGCGAACAACAAGCGATCCAAAGCGGTATCGGGCGCCGCGCCCGCCATGGCCGGGTGCGAGTCATCAAGAACCAGCCAATCCGCGCGTCGTCCAACCGCGATCGTGCCGACCGGTTGGCCGAGCGCCTGCGCGCCGTTGACCGCGGCGTCGCGCCACAGCCGAGTGCCGACATGCGATTCGCCTTTCGTGGCGAGAACCACCCGGCGTTTCTTGCGCAGGCGCTGCTGATATTCCAACCAGCGTAATTCTTCAGCCGGATTCACAGTCGATTGACTGTCGGAGCCGATGCACAGGCGCCCGTTCGATTCCAAGAAGCGCGCACTATCGAACAGGCCGTCGCCCAGATTGGCCTCCGTGCTGATGGAAACGCACACGGTGGCATGGGCCGCGGCAATGCCTTGAAGCTCTTGCGCCGTGGCGTGAGTGGCATGCACCACGCACCAGTGCTGCGTGAGGAGCGCCTGATCCAGCAGCAGTTCGACGGGGCGGCGGCCGGTCGCGCGCCGGCAGGCACGTACCTCGAGCGATTGTTCGGCGACATGAATGTGCACCGGCATGCTTGAATCGATGGCGCGCAGGGCCAGTGCTGCCTGCCGAAGATGATCGAGCGGGACCGCGCGCAGACTGTGGAATGCGGCACCAGTTCGCACGGTGCCGGCGCCGCCGCCGGCGCCAACGCCGCTGCGTCGATCCGCGCCGATACGGTCTTCGATG
>Ga0179587_10000052_pt1 | contig 56067 bp, 49 predicted proteins | sample CZODoug2_1_08_16_FD_185932 | JGI IMG/M metagenome (GOLD analysis project Ga0179587, IMG submission 185932) | Vadose zone soil fungal communities from Angelo Coast Range Reserve, California, USA - CZODoug2_1_08_16fungal | ecosystem: Environmental > Terrestrial > Soil > Vadose zone | place: USA...
TTGCCAGGTCGATGCCAATCGTCGTAATGTTCATCTTGGACGCTCCTGCTGGTTGAGTGGTTGCTTGACACTTCCACTCTGGCACACACGGTGATGCCGTTAAAAGCAGGGGCGTCCATCCCATTTGATTCTTCGTTCCCTCGAGGCTTCTTACCCTACCTGGCGAGCGCTACACCAACCGGTCGAAATCACTAGGCCGACAGGTGTACGACTCGCGTCTTGGACAGCCGATCGTGCAACGCCAGGCGATCGCGATCGACGTACATCCACAGCACGCCCAACGCAGCCGGCGCCCACGCCGGCACACCCAGGAGCACCCGCAGGGCGGCGGCTTTCAATGCCAGCGGCTTGCCTGAATCGCTCACCACGCGCAGGCGCCAGGCGCGCATGCCTAAGGTTTGACCGCTTCGCAGCCAATTGATCAGGTAGTAGCCGGCAATCAGCAGCACCAGGCCCGCGCGGTAAAGATAGACCCACGCGCCCGCCGTGGCCGGCACCACCGCTGCGCCGTGGGTGAAGAAAAGCGCACCGCCGGTGAAAATCATCAGCAGCGCCGCCAAGAGCAGAGCGTCGTACAGCAGTGCCGCCAGCCGGCGCCCGAATCCGGCAGGCGTGCCGCTGATCACGGCTTCGGCGCGGGTGCGGGCTTCTTGGCGCTGGGCGGCGGTGGCGATGGTTTCGGCACCAGCAACAGCTCCAATGGTCTAAAAATACCATCGTAGCGATAGCTCGCCATCTCGAAGGCGCGGCCGTTGGCCTTCGCGCTTAAAGCCGCATCTTTCGGTGCGGCCACCTTGATCCATCGTTTGTCGCCAATGACAGCGCCGGTAAAGGTGATTACGCCGCCATCGGCAAGCGTCACGGTCACGGTCGAGGGCTTGCTGAAATCAATGTCGCCGGCAGGGACCACATCCTCGACCGTGAGGTTGCTGAAGTGGGCGGGCGAGGGCGCCAAGGTTTGCGAATCCGCCGGCTGTCGTCCACTCGGCACGCCATCCAGAACGAATTTGTCCGCGGCCGGTGCCGGCGACGGCTCCGCGGTCGGCGGGTTCGCGGCCGACGCGCCTGTGCCTGGGCTGCCGGATTTGTTGTCGGTCGGCTTGGGCGGGCCCGCCGGTACGCGATGCACGGAATATGCCGCACCCGAGGCGGGTTTGCTCTCGACGCTTTGGATCTTGTCGGCCGGAATGTCGAGCAGACGTGTATCGATCCAATAACGCGGCTCGGCTTCAACGGAAATCGCCGGCTCGACGATGTAGCTGGTTTTCTCTCCCGCGCGCCGTACAAAGCTTCCCTCGCCGGCGGATTTGCCGACGATCAGGGCGTGTTTACCATTCTGCGCGCTCAACTCGATCTGCGTTCCGCCGGCACCCGGCTGCGATGGATCCTCGACGCCAATGATGGCGTAACTGTCAGGATTCGAAGTCTTCTCTTCGCGGATCTTGGCATCGGTCAACGCCAGCAGTAATTTCTTTAGCTTGGGCACGTCCGCGGGATAGTCGGCGCGCTCCGCCACCGTCCATTGCTCGCCTTGCTTGTGAACCGTGACCGGAGCTGCAGCGCCTTTGCGCACCGTCAAGGCGGACACCGAGTTCAGTTCGCTCGCCAGCGCGGGCAAAAGCGCCATGCCGTGCGGGTCGCGCGGCAGGTTGCGTTGGGTGCTCAAGTACAAGGCCCCCGATATGGCCAACAGCGCCGCAACCATCAAGGCGATGAGTCGTTGCCGGTTCATGTTGGATCTGCCGCGGCGCTGTGCGCGACCGTGCGGCGACGGCGCCGCAGCGACAAAATGACCACGCCGGCCACCGCTACGATGAGCGGCGCGATCGCGATGTTGATCACCTTGAGGCGCGCGCCCAAGCGATTGATATCGACGTCCAAGCCGCGCTCGGTCTCGCGCAATTCCTTGCGGACACGGGCCTTCTCGGCGGTAAAGCGCTTCAGCTCCGCCTCCTGTTCCGGCGACAGCATCAAGGAGCTCTGATCGTTTCGCTTCGCCTGCAGCTCAGTCAATTTGCTTTCGGTTTGCTGCAATTCCGACTGCAACTCCAGGGCTTTGGCGCGCAGACGATCGTCCGCCTGGCGCTTCAGTGCTTCGATCCGCTCGAAGGGGCGCGAAAAAGAGGCGCGTCCACGCACGCTGATCAAGGCGCTGCTGCCGCTCAAATTATCCAGAATGTTGGCAATCAGGTCGCCGTTGTTGGCGAAAGCCTGCGCGATTCGCTGACCGAGCAATTCGCGGGTTTGCACCCACAAATAATCCATCAAAAGGTCCGTGTCCGCGATCACAACGATGTTGGCGGGCGTCGTTGACTTGGCCAGGTGCGCGACCGGCGGACCGGCGACCGGTTTCTGATCCCCGGGCGGGCCGTTGGGATACGCCGAATCCACAGGCCCTGTAATGCGCGCGGCGATGGTGTAGCGCACACCCGTCGATTTAAACCCGTCCCGTAAGACCGCAGGATCGATCAGTGCGTTGAAGCGCTGCGCAGGCAGGGGCTCTGCATTGACGGAACTTAGGAGCAAGGGCTCGAACGTGGTCTTGGCGCCGGGGTGTGCGGCGAGTGATCCGACGGTGGCCAGATTGATGGACTCGAGGGATGCCGTCACGACGTCCTTCGCGTCCATGTCGCCATGACGCAATCCCAAGATTCCGATGTGGCGAACGGGAGCCGCGGAGGTGTTGGAGCGAACCTCCAATCCACGGCCCAAGTCGCCAATGACCTTGGTGGCGTCATAGTCGACGCCCCAGGTTGCCAGCAGCGGCTGCAGGTCCGAGGAGTGATTGGCCATCGCGCCCGCGAGCGGATTGCGCGGATCCTGTCCGCTCAAGTCGGCGCCGGCATTCGGATCGACCAGCAGCAGCATTCTTCCGCCGCGCATGACAAATTGATCGATGGCGTACAGCGCCTTGGGCGCCAGCTGTTTCGGATGAATCAACATCAGCACATCAACGTCTTTGTCGATATGGTCGAGGTCCGAGGTAAGCGTGCGTACCGCGAACAGCTGCTGCAGCTGCGTGTAGATGGGCCACGGCTCGCCCATCTGCCCGGTCTGCGGATTGAATTGTCCCTGTACGCCGATCGAGCTCAACAAACCGATCACCGGTTTCTTCGGCGTGCCCAATTCCTGGATGAGTTTCGCGACGTCGTATTCCAGGAATTCTTCGCGGTCCGCCGTAAACGTCGGGATCGCGGAGCGGCCGTCGGTCGAGTTGGTGCCCGCCAGGCCAAAATACAGCGCCTCGCCGCCGGGGTGCAGAGACTGCATGCCGAATTCCGCGGCGCGATCTTCATCGTCGGAGAAGGGCTGCGGATCGATCACCTGCAGATGAATCTTCCCACCCGCGCGCGCGCTCAGCTCTTCCAGAAACTCGCGTACTCGAGCCGCATACGGCATCATCAGCGGCGACTGCTTCGCGGCGGCCTCCCGCGAAAAATAAAAATACAAATTAACCGGTTCCTTCAAATCCCGAAGCACCTGCTGCGTGCCCTGGCTCAAGGTGTAGAGCTTGTTTTGCGTGAGATCCAGCCGCACGCCGCGCAGCCCCACGTTCGACAGCATCACGACCGCCAGAAACAGCACCGCCAGTGCGATCAGGCCGCCGACCCCAAAGCCCACTCTTCGCCAACGATTATTCACCTATTCCGCCTTCTTCATGTCGAGTACCAAGGCCGTGGCGGCCAACCAGAAGCCGATGAGGGCGGCGAAATAACATAGATCGCGCAAGTCGATCACGCCCTTGGAGATGGCATCAAAGTGAGTGAAAAAACTCAGGGATGCGATGGCATCGACAATCGTCTGCGGCAGCACGCCGCGCACGAAATCCAGCACCAAAGGAAAGCCCGCCAGCAGGAATACGAATCCGACCAGGGCGGCGGTGATGAACGCCACGACTTGATTGCGCGTCGCCGCCGAGAGGCACATCCCGATGGACAAAAATCCGCCGGCCATCAAAAAGCTGCCTACATAGGCTGCGACGATGGCGCCGTTATCCGGGGATCCCAGATAGTTGACGGTGATCCACACCGGAAAAGTCAGCGCGAGCGCAATTCCCGCGAAGCACCAGGCCGCGAGAAATTTGCCCACCACCGCCTGCCACAGGGTGATCGGAAATGTCATGAGCAATTCGATGCTGCCGCTGTTGCGCTCCTCTGCCCAAAGCCGCATCGAGACGGCCGGGATCAACACCAAGTACAGCCAGGGATGCCATCGGAAAAATGACTGCAGATCCGCCTGGTTGCGCTCCAAGAAGCCGCCGACTTGAAAGGTAAACACGGCGGCGAGCACCAAAAAGATGACGATGAAAACATACGCCAGGGGAGTCGCGAAATAGCTGCGCAATTCGCGCCGGAACACCACGAGCACCTTGTTCATGCGCTGAGCTCCGCCGTGGGCGTGGCGTCGATGCCCTGCGCAGCCCCGGGTTCCGTCAACGAGCGGAACACTTCGTCAAGACGCCCGGATTCCAAGTGCAATTCCGGCACATCCCAGTTGTACTTGACGATAATCGCCCCAACCGCGGACAGGACATTGGCGCCGCGCTTCGGCATCGCGGTGAGCCTGAGTTCACGCGTATCCGACTCGACGGCGGCGACTTCCGGCAGCAGCGCGATTTCGCGGCGCGCTGCCGCCAGATCGTCCGCTTTTTCGAAGCGCAGGCTCACCGCGTGGTGGTAGCGCGAGCGGGACTCGAGCGCCGTCGGCGTCTCATCGGCCACGATGCGGCCGTTCGCGATAATGATGGCGCGCGTACATACCTCGTGCACCTCTTCCAGGATGTGGGTGGAGACGATCACCAACTTGTCCTTGCTCAGCTCGTTGATGAGCCGCCGCACCTCGTGCTTTTGATTGGGATCGAGTCCGTCCGTGGGTTCATCAAGAATCAACACCTGCGGATCGTGGATCAACGCCTGGGCCAATCCCACGCGCCGCCGAAACCCCTTGGACAGAGTCTCGATCACTTGATCGATCACGGGCGCCAACCCCAAGCGCCCGATCACCACGGCGCGCCTTTGCCGGCGCCGCTCGCCGGTCAATCCGCGCACGTCGGAGACGAAGTCCAAGAATTCGGCAACCGTCATTTCGCCGTAGCTGGGCGCACCCTCGGGCAAATACCCCATGCAGGACTTCGCCGCTACCGGCGCTTTTTCGATGTCGTGCCCACAAACGGAGACTTGGCCCGCCGAGGGCGAAATGAAACCCGCGATCATGCGCATGGTGGTGGACTTGCCCGCACCATTCGCGCCCAAGAAGCCGAGGACCTCGCCCGGCGCCACTGAAAATGTCAGGTCGTTGACGGCCAGCTTGTCGCCATACCGCTTGGATAAATTTTTCGTCGTAATCATGGGCGCCTTTGAGCGTAGATCATCGAAGGAGGTTCCCTAAATTTTATTATTGCGCAGCGGAGCGATGCACGCTTCGTCCGGCAGGGCGGGCTAGGTGTTCCCGGCCTTCTTTTCAATCGCCAGTTTATTTTCCTTGAGTATTCGTCTTACATCGGGCAGGGCGGGACGGTCGGCCATGCGGGCAATGAGTTCGGGCAGCTCGAACCATTTTCGGCCCCATTGTACCAAGCGAGCCGCGTCGGCGATCACCTGCTCCCTGGCCGCGTCAGACGGACCCGTGCGCTCGGGCTGAGCGGCCGGCTTTTTCGGCGGCTGCCTGACCGGCGCCTTGGGCGCGTGTGAGTACGCGTGGGCGGGCGCGGGCTTGAGGATGGCCGCGGGTTTGCGTTCGTTGCGCGCGACTTGGGCGGTGCCGGCGGACGGCGGCGCCCGCTTGGTGCCCGAGAACTTCGGCATTTCTCGGGTGGCGGTGACGGAGACGGCCGGCTGCTGGGAGGTGTCGTCCAAGCCATTCCGCGGCGCCTTCGAGGACAGGTCGCGCTCGTTGCGCGCCTCGGCCACCGGAATGAAGCGCTCGATGTGTTCGGATCCCACCAGGTTGGCCAGGAATGCCATGAGCTCCAGCGAGTCGGAAAACTGCGTATCACCCGACTTGGCGCGCTGCTCGACTTGAGCCCGCAGGGCAAGTGTCTTCTGCCTCGCCAGGTCGATAATCCAACGCGTTGGCCGTTGATGCTCCGACCAGCGCTGAATTTTCCAATAGCTGTCGTCGTCCAACGACGAATACTTGGTATGCAACTCGAGGCTCTCGAGCCATCTTCCCAATAGTTCCAGCAATCGTTGATCGGCGGATGTTGCCATGTAGTCAGCTCCGACGTGCACCCTAAACGAACCATTGCCCGATGGCTAGTCATCATGGAACGAAGGGTACATCGTGACGGCGCCGCGCTAGACTGCCGCCATGTGTGGCATAGCCGGAATTGTCGGCCCGAGGGCGAGCAAGGAGATTGCGCAGAGCATGGCGCAACGCCTGCTGCATCGAGGCCCCGACGGCGACGGCGTATGGAGCCAGCCGGGTGTCGCCCTGTCGCACCGCCGGTTGGCCATTCAGGATTTAACGGACGCCGGCCGCCAGCCGATGCTGTTCGGCTCGCAAGTGCTGACCTACAACGGCGAGCTGTACAACCATGAGCGGCTGCGCGCCACTTTGCCGGGACCTTGGGCGTCCAGCGGCGACACCGAAGTGCTCCTGAGGCTTCTCGCGACCGAAGGCAGCGGCTGCCTGAGCCGCTTGGTCGGCATGTTCGCCTTTGCGAGCTGGGATACGCAGGCCGAGCGGCTGCTGTTGGCCCGCGATCGGCTGGGAATCAAGCCGCTGTACTACCGCTTGCTGCCGGATGGCATCGCCTTCGCATCGGAACTCAAAGCCCTCATGCTGCTGGGCCCCGCCGAAATCGACCCCAGCGCGGTGCGCGATTTTCTATTTCACGGCTATGTTCCCGCGCCGAAGACGATTTATCGCGGTATTTGCAAATTGCCGGCGGCGCACACGCTCACCTGGCAGGCCGGCAGCGTGACCATCGAGCGCTACTGGAACCCCTCGAGCGCCATTGTCGAGCGCAGCGCGGACGAAACCGTGCAGCAGCTCGACGCGTTGCTGGGTGAGGTGGTCCCACAACACACCGTGTCCGACGTACCGGTCGGCGTCTTTTTGAGCGGCGGCATCGACTCGGCGCTCACGGCCTACTACTTGGACGCCCCGCGCACCTATACCTTGGCGTTTGAGGCGGGCGCTCGCTCGGAAGCGGATGCGGCGCGACAAGTGGCCACGCACCTGAGCACCGAGCATCTGGAAATGATGGCGCCGCAGTCGGATTTCGCCGGCGCACTGGATCAGATGCCGGCGCTCTTCGACGAGCCTTTCGGCGACAGCGCCGCGTGGTCGAACTATTTGATTGCACAATTTGCCCGCCGCGAAGTGACCGTCGCGTTGAGCGGCGAGGGCGGCGACGAAATCTTTTGCGGTTACCCGCGCTATTGGTCCAGAATCGGCGCGCGATCAAACCTGTTGAACAGATCGTTGGCAAGGTACTTGCCGCCGCTGTCGCGCCTCGCTTCGTCCATGCAGCGCCATGGGTACGTTGGACTTGCCGCATATGCCGCGGCTTTGGGCGGGATGACGGCTCAACAGATCGACACTCTACTCGCGCCGTCCTGGAGAGAGCCCGAGTATGATTACCTGTGGTTTTATCGGCAGTTCTGGCGCGAGGAAGCTTTGAAGCCGCTGGCGCAACTGCGGTGGCTGGATTTGAACACGGATCTGGCGGAAGGCCTGTTGACCAAAGTGGATCGAACCAGCATGGCGCATTCTCTGGAGGTGCGGCCGCCGTTGCTCGACCATCGCTTGGTCGAGTTCATGTTGAGCGTGGATCCCAAGCTGCTGGTCGATGAACGGCGGCGGCGGGGAAAACTGCTGGTGCGCCGCCTTATGGAACCGCGATTGCCGCCCGATCATTTGAATCGGCCCAAGTCCGGATTTGGGCTCCCCGTGCACCGCTGGCTGAAGCAGCACCCGGCACTGCTTCACGACGCGGTGCGGCGCCTCATGGATCGCGGCGTGCTGCAACGCGCGGTGGGTACGGAATTCAGGCGCGCTTGGTACGTGCTGGTGTTGGACCGCTGGTTCACCGCCTTTGGTTGAGGCCCCGCGAATCCTTTTTATTCCCGTCTCCGGCGCGTTGGGCATGGGCGAATACGCGCGCAGTTTGGCGATTGCGCATGCCCTGCGGCGGCAATGGCGGAAAGCTGATATTCATTTTATCTTGAGCCGCCAGGCCCCTTACGCCGCCGCCGCGCCGTTTCCGGCAACTTTGCTGGATTCGTCGCCCACGTTTCACAGCGCAGCCGTCACCGAGTCGATCCACACCTTCAAGCCTCACATCGTGATCTTCGACAACGCAGGCCGCACCGCACAGTTGCGCGCAGCGTCCCGGGCGGGCGCGCGCATCATTTTCATCAGTTCCCGCTCCCGTCAAAGACGCAAGGCGTTTCGATGGCGCTGGATGCGGCTGATCGATGAACACTGGATTGCCTATCCGCAATTCATCGCCGGCCGCCCCAGTGTTCTCGAGCGATTAAAGCTCGACTGGCTGCGCAGACCCGTCTTGAGATATCTCGATGTGATTTTGTCGCGCGCCGGCTCAGGCGAGGATTCGATCAGGGCGCGGGTGGGCTTGGACCGTGAGACCTATGTACTCGTCGTACCGGGCGGGGGCACCGGACATCCGGGCGCCGCCGATGCGGCGGCAACATTTCTCGCAGCAGCAAATACTCTTGCCGATGCCGGCACCCTCACCGTGTTCGTCGGTCCAACAGGTACCGCGGACGCCGGTGTGCCGGCCGATCCGCCATCCACCCGCTCGCTCTTGCCCGGCTCGCGGCTGCGCTGTTTCCAGGCACTGCCACAAGCTGATCTTGCGGAATTGATGAGTGGCGCTCAGCTGGTCGTGACCAACGGCGGTTCAACGCTGCTGCAAGCGATTGCCTGCGGCCGTGCGTGCGTCGCCATCCCGATTGCGCAGGATCAGCATCGGCGCATACAGCGCTGCATTGAGGCGCAGGTCGCGATCGGCGCCAAGCTCGACGCGGCCGGCATCGTGCGGGCCGCAGGCGCACTCTTGCGCGATGAGTCCGCGCGCATCGCCCTGGCGCGACGGGCATCCGCTCTTCAGTTGGCCGACGGCATTGAGGTCGCGCTGGCCGCGCTGACGCGACTGCTGAAAACGGTGTAAGACATGTCCAATATCGTATTGCTGGGATATGGTCTGGAGCAGCCGTCGTTTCGGCACCGCATGCGCAGCCTGGTGGCCCCCCTGCAAGAGGCCGGTTGGCAGGTGCGCGCGGAGCAATTCCCGAGTGGGCGCTACGGTCTGCGGACCTGGGAGCGGCGCGAACTGTTTCGCTGGGCGCACGTCACCGTGCTGCATCAGATCAAGCTCAGTGCGATCGAAGCGCGCCTGTTTGCCGCATACAGCCGGCGGCGCATATTCGACGTGGATGACGCCATCTATGTGCGCAAACCGCGGCGACTCGGGGATGCACCGGATGAATCCGCCTGGCGCAAGCGAAAATTTGCCGCGACCTGCCGCTGGGTCGATGCGGTGGCCGCGGGTAACGACGTCCTGGCCGGCGTCGCGAGCGGCTCGGCCAAGGCAGTCGACGTACTGCCCACATCCATCGACACCGCCGGCTACATCGCCACGACAGCAGGGCCCGCCGATCCTCCCACCATCGCGTGGATCGGCAGCCCCGAAAATCTCATTTACTTGGAAATGATCAGGCCTGCCTTGGCGCGTTTGACCCAACGGCACCCGGCTTTGAGGCTGCGCGTGATCTGTTCGGCATTTCCCGATTGGCGCGACGTGACGGTGGAGCGGGTGCCCTGGAGTTCCGCCACCGAGGCGCAATCGTTGGCGGGCGCACACATTGGCGTGATGCCCCTGACCGATGATGCCTGGTCGCGCGGCAAATGCGCCTTCAAGTTATTGCAGTACATGGCGGCCGCGCTCCCCTGCGTTGCCTCACCCGTGGGCGCCAACACGGAAGCCGTGATGGACGGCATCAATGGTTTCCATGCGGCCAGTGTCGATGACTGGGAACGCAGCTTGGAACGCCTGATCGCCTCGCCCGACCTACGTGCAAGTTTCGGCGCGAAAGGGCGCGCGCATGTCGAGGAGCGCTATTCGCTGCGCAGTTACCGCGCGAACTATCTGACGCTGCTTGCCCGGATCGCCGCCCTATGACCTCGCCGCCGCCTCGTGAAGCCGGTATGCTTCGGCCATGCATTCCGTGCATACATACCAAATCCTCAACCACTACACATCACGTCAAGATTTAGATCCTGGCTTCGCTGTTTTGGACAACTCGGGCAACGAGCGGCCCGATTGGTACGAATATTGGCCGATCCGAAAGTTCCTGCGCAATGAAAAATTGGACGAGAGCGCTTTCTACGGTTTCCTCTCGCCGAAATTCAAGCTGAAAACCAATTTGAGCGCGGCGCAGGTTCGTGATTTCATTCAAGCCTCAGGGCCGGCCACCGATGTTGCTCTGTTCAGCCCCAGCATCCACAATAGCGCCTTCTTTCTCAATGTGTTCGAGCATGGCGACGCGGAACATCCCGGCCTGATGCAGGTGGCAAGGGCTTTCTTTGCGCGGATCAATCATCCGCAGCCTCTCGAAGATCTCGTTTCCGATTCCAGGAACACCGTGCATTCCAATTACTTCGTCGCCAAACCGAGGTTTTGGAGAGCGTGGCTGGCGATCACCGAGCAGTTATTTGCGATTGCAGAAATGCCGGAAGACCCGTTGGGAATCCAATTGCGCACGCCCACGCAGTATCGCGGCCGCCGTGATGTGCAGATGAAAATATTTCTAATGGAGCGGGTGGCCACCTGGATCCTGATCACCGACCCAAGTTACGCGGCCTGCGTGCACGATCCGTTCGCGGCACGTTCGCGCATCTACAAATTGCCGGTGGCGATCATCTGCGATGCGCTCAAGATCGCCTATGCAACGCAGGGGCGCGGCCAGTACCGGGAGGTTTTTTTCATGTTGCGCCGCTTCGCGAAATTTTGGACCGTGCAGATACGCTTGAGCAATGTGCTCATGGTCGGCGGCGCGCGGCCGGCCTTGAGAATTTTGAAATCCTATTGGGACAAGAAGGCGGGATAGCCCATTACACAGACAAGTCGCGAGTTCTGGCGGGACCGCCGCGTGTTTCTCACCGGTCACACCGGCTTCAAAGGTGCATGGATGAGTCTCTGGCTGCGCCGGATGGGCGCCCAGGTAACCGGCTATTCGCTCGCGCCGCACACCGACCCGAGTCTCCATGATCTGGTGGGCGACAAATCCCGCTCGCACATTGCCGATATACGCGACGAGGAGAAAGTTCGCGGCGCGCTGCTGGCGTCGGATGCGCAGATTGTCATCCATATGGCGGCGCAGGCGCTGGTCAGGGAGTCGTATCGCGATCCGCTCGCGACCTACGCGACCAATGTCCTGGGTACCGGTATCGTGCTGCAGGCGTGCCGGGCGCTCGAACAGCTGCAGTGCGTGATCGTCGTGACCAGCGACAAGGTGTATGAAAATCACGATAAGGGCCGGCCCTTTGTCGAGGGGGATCGCCTCGGGGGGCATGATCCTTACAGCAACAGCAAGGCTTGCGCGGAGTTGTTGACCGGCAGTTTCCGCGACAGCTTCTATGAGGCAGGTCCGCCGATCGCCTCGGCGCGCGCCGGCAATGTCATCGGCGGCGGCGATTGGTCGCAAGATCGTCTCATTCCCGATTGCATTCGGGCGCTGCAGGCCAACAAGGCGGTGACTTTAAGATTCCCCGATGCCATCAGACCTTGGCAGCATGTCCTCGAGCCGCTGTCGGGCTACCTGGCCCTGGCGCAGGCACTGGTGCAGACACCCGCCGGCACACCGCGCGCTGTCAATTTTGGCCCAAACCCGTCATCCTTTTGTACGGTGCGCGAGGTCGTGGATGCCTTCAGCGCGCGGTTTTCGGGTCGCCCGGGCTGGCAGCGCGATGCCGCCGTGAACCCCAAGGAAGCCGCCGCGCTGACCCTGTCATCGGCTCTGGCACAAAGTTCATTGCAATGGCATCCGCGGCTTGGCGTTGCTGAGTCGCTGGCTTGGACCGCGGACTGGTACCAAGCCCACGCGGCGGGAGAGGATATGGTGAAATTTTCCGAATCGCAGATTGCGCAGTATCAATCGCTGCCGGCATTGCGCGCGTGAAGTGCGTCATTCTCGCCGGCGGCAGGGGAACGCGCATCGCCGAGGAATCGAACACGCGCCCGAAGCCCATGGTGGAAATCGGCACGCGTCCCATCCTGTGGCACATCATGAAACTGTATGCGTCTTTCGGGGTGAAGGAGTTCATCGTTTGCCTCGGGTACAAGGGCTACATGATCAAGGAGTACTTTGCGAACTATTTTCTGCACCAAGCCGATGTCACCTTTGACATGGCGGAAAACCGCGTTGATTACCACGACCGCCGCGTTGAGCCATGGAAAGTGACCTTGGTGGATACCGGCGAGGAGAGCATGACCGGCGGGCGGCTGTTGCAGATCGGCAAGTACTTGAGCGCCGGTGAGCCGTTTTGCATGACCTACGGAGACGGCCTGTCGAATATCGATATCGGCGCGCAATTGGCCTTCCATGCCGGCCATGGCCGCAAAGCCACGGTCGCCTGCGTCAGGCCGCCCGCGCGCTTCGGCCGTATCGTCACGCAGGATGCCAAGGTGGTGTCATTCGAGGAGAAGCCTTCCGCCGAAGGCGGCCTGATCAACGGAGGATTCTTCGTCCTCGAGCCCAGCGTGCTGGAGCTCATCGACGGCCTGGATACGGTTTGGGAAAAAGAGCCCATGGAAAACCTGGCGGCGGACGGTCAACTGGCCGCGTGGGTGCACCGGGGTTTCTGGCAACCCATGGACACGCTGCGCGATAAGCAGCACTTGAATTCGCTGTGGGAGGGCGGCGCGGCGCCGTGGAAACTGTGGGAAGGATAGCCGGACGATGGTAGGGCTTGTCGCCGGCTGCCGCTCCTGCGGCGGCCGCCTCAGCGTGACCATGGCGGATTTGGGCCTGCAACCGGCGTCCAATGCGTTCATCGACTCGCCGGCCGCGATTCAACAAGAGAAGCGCTATCCGTTGCGCGCCAAGGTCTGTGACATCTGCAAGCTGGTGCAGCTGGATTACGATGTTGCGCCGGAAGAGTTGTTCGGTAACTACGTCTATTTTTCATCGTATTCGGACGAGTGGCTGGCGCACGCCAAGGCCTACTGCGACATGGCGCAAAAGCGCTTCGGCCTGAGCCATTCAAGCCTCGTGGTCGAATTGGCCAGCAACGATGGCTACCTGCTGAAGAATTTCTTGACGATGGGCATTCCTGTTTTGGGCATCGATCCGTCCGGCACCGTCGCGGCGGCGGCGGAGAAGATCGGCGTACCCACGCTGGTACGGTTTTTCGGTGAGAAGGTGGCCCGGGAACTGGCGCGCGAAGGACGCCAAGCCGACCTGATCATCGCCAACAACGTGCTGGCGCACGTGCCGCAGCTCAATGACTTTGTCGCAGGTCTCGCCGTGCTGCTGCGCCCGAACGGCAGCGTGACCATCGAATTTCCGCATTTGTTGGAACTCATTCAGCAGGTCGAGTTCGACACCATCTATCACGAGCACTACTCGTATTTTTCTCTGTACGCCATCGAACAGATATTCAGCCGCCATCGATTGCGGATCTACGATCTGCAGCGGTTGCCGACACACGGCGGTTCTTTGAGGATATTCGCCTCGCATGCGCAGCGATCGGATCTCACCGACAGTGCCGCGCTGCGCGAGACACGCGCGCAGGAGTCCGCAGCGGGAATTGCGGCACTCGCCACTTACACGCATTTTGCAAAACGCGTCGATGAATGCCGGGATTCCTTGCGTGATTTTCTCGCCGGCGCAAAGCGCGACGGCAAGCGCGTGGCCGCGTACGGCGCTGCGGCCAAGGGCAACACGCTGCTGAATTTCTGCGGGGTCACGCCCCAGGATATTTCCTTTGTGGCGGACCGAAGTCCGCACAAGCAGAAAAAATGGCTGCCGGGCACGCACATTCCCGTGGTCTCGCCGGAGGAACTGATGCGGTCACAGCCGGATTACGTGCTGATCCTGCCGTGGAATCTTCAGCACGAAATCCGCCGGCAGCTCGATGGCATCAAGGCGTGGGGCGGCCGATTCGTGACGCCGGTGCCTCTGGTTCGTGTCCATGGCGCAGCATGATCTTCACTGAATCACCGCTTCCCGGCGCATTTTTGGTTGACTTGGCGCCCATTGCGGACGAGCGCGGTTTTTTTGCGCGCGCGTATTGTGATGAAGAATTTGCGGCCAAGGGCCTGGACGTTGAGTTGCGCCAATGCAGCGTGTCTTACAACACCCGAGTGGGGACGCTGCGAGGCCTGCACTATCAACGGCCGCCGCATGAGGAGCACAAGCTGGTGCGCTGTACCGCGGGAGCGATATTCGACGTCATCGTGGATATCCGGCCGCAATCGTCCCACTACCGACGCTGGTTCGGCACGCAATTGACCGCGCAAAACCACCGCTCCTTGTTCATTCCGCCCGGGTTTGCCCATGGCTTCATCACCTTGAGCGATGAGGCGGAGGTGTACTACATGATTTCCGTGCCGCATGCCCCGGAGCATGCGCAGGGGTTTCGCTGGAACGACCCGGCATTCGCCATCGAATGGCCGTCGGCGCCAAGCGTGATCTCGCCCCGCGATGCAGCTTACTCGTTGCTGGACGCATCGGCGCCAAAGTGACCTCCTCGAAGCGCGTGCTTGTCACCGGCGCCGGCGGCTTCATCGGCCGGTGGAGCGTAGCGCCGCTGCTCGCCAAAGGGTACGAGGTGCACGCGGTACTGTCCGGGCGTGCGGCGAAAATTCCGGCGGAGCTCCACGGCGCGACGGTGCAAGTCGCCGATTTGCTCGACAAGTCGCAGGCCGACGCCTTGCTCGAGCGCGTCGTGCCCACGCACCTGCTGCATTTCGCCTGGATCGCGACCCCGGGGGTGTATTGGCAGAGCGCGGATAATTTTCGCTGGCTGGCCGCGAGTGAGCATCTGCTGCGCCGGTTTCGCGCACTCGGCGGAGTTCGCGCCGTGATGGCGGGCAGCTGCGTCGAGTACGATTGGTCCCAAGGCGGTGTGTGCGAGGAGCGATCCAGTCTCTTGGCCGGCGCCGCGGCGGGCTTGAGTCCCTATGCAACCGCCAAGATCGCGCTGCAGAAAAGCTTGGCGGAATTTGCAGAACAGGAAAATCTGTCGGCGGCCTGGGGGCGCATCTTTTTTCAGTACGGCCCGTACGAGCATCCCGATCGCTTGGTGCCGTCGGTTATACGGCACCTGCTCATGAATCAAGAAGCCTTGTGCACCCACGGACGGCAAATCCGCAGCTTCCTGCATGTCGCCGATGTCGGCGCCGCCTTCGCCGGCGTGCTGGATGGCGAGATTCAAGGACCCGTCAATATCGGCTCCGGCGACAGCATCGCCCTGGCGGATCTGATTGAGCGCATCGCGCGCCAGATTGGACGACCCGACCTGATTCGGCTCGGCGCCCGGAGCGCACCCACCGGAGAGCCGCCGCTGTTGGTGCCCGATATTCGTCGCCTGCGCGACGAAGTGCCCTGGCAGCCGCGGTTTACCTTGGGTGCAGGGCTCACCGACACCATCTCGTGGTGGCGCAGCCACTTATCCTCGCCGAGCGACAGGTGAATCCCGTGCCGGGATGGCATCCGCTGGTGGTGCATTTTCCCCTCGCGCTCATTTTGATCGCGACACCGCTGTTGCTCGCGGCACGGCTGCTGCGCAGCGATCCCCTGGCCTCGACTGCCGCCATTGTGGGGACATGGAATCTGTGTCTTGGAGCGCTGGCCGCGCTGTTCGCGCTGGCAACCGGCTTAGGAGCGGTGCTCGACCTGGATGTCAGCGCCGCCGCCCGCCAAGCGATTTCGCTGCACATGAAATGGGCGATGTTTTCGACGTTGGCATTGCTGCTGCTGGCCGTCTGGCGGGGAGTCGGCGCGGCTTCAGGGTCACGGCCGTCGTGGGTATTTCTCATCGTGCTGCTGGCCGCGACCGGGGCGCTGGCGGTGACGGGCTATCGGGGCGGTCAAAACGTATACGAGTTCGGCGTCGGCGTAAGACGAATCGCCTGCATCCCTCATCGCGTGATGGCGGTCACACTTGCGGGACGCGAATCGTGCCGCACATCACGATCGTACGGGTGAAGGCCGCGCTATCGTGCGCGGTAAGGACGCAAGGAGCTCATATGAAATACCGCCAAACGCAGTGGATGATCGGAATCATGGCATCCGCGCTGGCCGGTTGCGCAACGGCTCCGAGCGGCGTGGTTCCTGCGGGACAGGATGCCTACCACGTGAGCGTGTTCGGCGCGCGCTACGAAACTCAGAGCGATACGAATCTCAAGGCGCTTCGAGTCGCCCGCGAATACTGCAACCAGACGGCCAAGCACGTGATGTTTCGCCAATCCACTGAAACCAGCGAACACACGTGGTCGCCGAAGCAGGAAGACCTGACGTTTGTCTGCATGGATGCCAAGGATCCTGCTTACATGCGCGCGGCGGTCGAGCGCGATCCGCCGGTCGTTGCGCAGCAATAGTTAAGGTTTCTCGCCGACGCGGACGGCCGCCCAAGGCCCATCACGGCAGCTTCTGCACGTCTCCGTCGGAGTCCTCGACCCAGTACAGAATCATCGCCGTGTTGGGAAAATGCAGTTCCCAGCGGCCGTTGTCGAGCATGCCTGCGGAGCCGCCGGTATCGCGCGCCCTCTTGATGGTGGCCTCGAGATGCCGCATCGCAATTTCGCGTGAATCGCAATCGGTTTTACGGGGTGGGCGTGAGCTGCAGACACTGAAATGGAGAGCTTCGGTGGCCATGGTGAGTCCCTCGTTGAATAGGCGGGCAGGGAGGCCGATTTCGCCCATTCAGTATAGCGTCTTCTCGGAACGCAGCATGAGGGGTATCAGTTGAGTGATACCCCTCGTGCAGCGCCGATACCGCGCCGGACTTGATCAGCGTCCCGCGGTGCTCCGATATATCGCCCAAACCATTCGATGATCGCCGTGCTCTGCGCCGCCAGGTGCGATGGCCGCTGCAACACGTGCGGCTCACCCGGAATGTAGTACATCGCTGTGGGTACGTGCTTGAACTGCAGCGCGTGGTAGTACTGCTCGGCTTCGGCGACGGTGGTACGCAGGTCGTTCAAACCCACGAGCACCATGGTCGGCGTCGTGACATTTCCCACCAAGGAAAGCGGCGAGAGCTTCCAATACGTCTCCTGATCTTCCCAAGGCATTTTCTTGAACCAGTAGCGCGCGCCGAAGGCCGACATATCGGTGGTGAGCAACCAGCTGGTCCAGTTGATCACCGGCCGCTGGGTGACCGCTGCTTTGAATCGATGCGTCTTACCCACGATCCACGAGGTCAGCACACCACCGCCCGAGGATCCGGTGACGAACAAATTATCCGCATCGACATTGCCCTTCTGAATGGCGGTATCGACGATGCTCATGAGGTCGTCGTAGTCATGACTGGGATAGTTGTTGTAAATCGTATTCGCAAACTCCTCGCCATAAGAGGTCGAGCCGCGTGGATTTCCGTACACCACGATGTAGCCGGCGGCGGCGTACAACTGATAGTCCGCCGAGAATGTCGGGCCGTAGCTTGCGTACGGGCCGCCATGAATTTCCAGGATCAAGGGATATTTCTTGGAGGGGTCGAAGTTCGGCGGCAACAGTTCCCACGCATCGATGGCACGTCCGTCGGCCGACGACTTCACCGGCAGCGCCGAGAGTTTGCCGATACTCACTTCCGTCAGCAGTTCAGAATTCAGGTTCGTGAGGCGTGAGGTCTTGCCGTCGCGCGCCAAATACACTTCGGGCAGATTGTCGGCTCCGCCGCCGGTATAGGCCACCGCGCCTTTACCGGACACTGAAAAGGAGCCGCCCGAATAGGGCAACTGCGTCGCGGCGCCGATGCCGGCCATATCCGAGACCACGGGATCCACTTTTCCGGTGAGCCCCATGCGCGCCACCTTCGTTATGCCACGATCGACATACTGCACGTACAGGCTATGGCCATCCGCCGCCCAAGCAGCGTCCGTCAACGAGCGATCCAGCGACTCTCCGATGACGCGCTGATTCCTGCCGTCCGCGTCCATCACATTGAGACGGACGTTCTGATTTCCGACGTGCTTGTCGCTGTAACCGAGATACGCCACGAGCTTTCCGTCCGGCGACACCACCGGCGCATGATACGGGCCGACCTCGTGCGTAAGCTGCGCCAAGGTGCCGTCCGCGACGTTCAATCTATAGATGCTCAAGGTCATGGCCGTGTGCCGCGCCCAATCCTGCGGCTCGCGCTTCCACTCTTCAGTGTGATTTCCGGCAAAGAAAATCGACTTCCCGTCCGCCGACCAAGCCAGCGGTCCGGCATCGCTGAATGGGCCCGATGTGAGTTGCCGCGGGGCGCCGCCGCCATCCACGGAAATCACAAAGACATGCCTGAACCCAGGTTTGTCCATTCCTTGTCCGTCCGCCCGGAAATTCATGGAATCGACAACCACCGGATCAGCACCCCATTTCGCCCCCGGCGGCTTTGTCAACGGCTTGCCGATCGTCGGGCCCGCGACGGGCGTGAGCATCACGAATGCAATCTGCTTGCCGTCCGGCGACCACGTGATCTCGCTCGGTGCCTCGGTCAGATTGGTGATGTTCGCCGTCTCACCGCGCGTCCAACGAATCGCAATCTGCGTGTGCCCTTCCGTGTTCCTTGACAGATACGCAATCCGCGACCCATCGGGCGACCAATGCGGCGATGAGTGGGACCCGGGTCCCGTGGCGAGCGGCGTCTGTGCCCCCGTCGCGGTATCGATGAGCCACAACGACTCCACCAGTTGATCGGTCATGATGTCGTTCCTGGTTCGCGCGTAGACGATTTGCGTGCCGTCGCTGCGCATCTGCGGGTCTGTTGCCCACTGCATGCGGAACAGGTCCTGGGGTTCCAGGACGTGCGGCGCAGCCTGGGCAACGCCTGAAATCAAACCGGTCAAAGCGATACTGATCAAACAGCGCATGAATGTAACCTCAATATTGGATTGGATTTATTGGTTATCGTGCGAACGGTTATTTGTAATGGTAGTCCACCTGAACACCCGAGGTGCGCGGCTGCTGACTGATGCTCGAGAAGGGCGTCTGCGAGGCCAGGGGCACGCCGCGATTGTTGCCCACGTTGTCGGAGTAGAGCATGACGCGCCAGTGCGACGGAGCCACGAGCGTAAAGCTGGTGCGTGCGGTCGTGATGGTGTCGCTCTCCGTGACCACGGGTGGCAGCCCCGAACCGCTCGACACCGAAGTCGTGGTCTGCAGCGAGGTGTAGCGCGCGCTGGCCGCCAGCTGTCCGGCCCAGCCGGTCCCGCCGAACGGGAAGTCGTACGAAGCAAAGGCGCCGGCGGTGATGGCCGGAGAATCATCGATGCGGGATCCGCTCGGGAACAGCAGCTGTCCGCCGGAGAGTACTGTCGAGTCCTCGGCCAGCCCGTTCCAGCTGAAGTTGATGCCGAGTTGCAGCCCTTGGAGGGGCCGCACGGTGACCGCGAAGTCCACACCCACGCCGCTCGCCGACTGGCCGTTCACGCTCGCCACGATGTAGGCGGTGCTGCCGGGCACCGGTATGCCCAAAGTCTGTTGGATGTCCTTCCACTTCATGTAGTACACGGCCGCATCGAAGGTCAGGCGGTTGTCGAACAAGTTCCCCTTGCCGCCGATTTCATAGTTGGTCAGCTTGTCGGGCTTCACCGGTATGAAGTCCGGTGCCACCAATTGCACGAGTTCGCTTTGCGGGAAGCCGCTGCGGAAGCCCTGCGAGTAGCTGGCGTACATGGTGTAGTCGTGGCTCGGGAACCAGGTCAGCACCACGCGCGGCGTCAAGGCATGGAACGTGGAGTCGGTGCGCAGCAGCGGTGTGCCGGGCGGCTCGCCGAAGAGGATCAGCTGATCCAGGCCGACGTCATCGTGGAAGTAGCGGGCGCCGGCCGTCAGCTCGAATTGGTTGTCGAGGAAGCGGCGGCCGATTTCGCCGAAAACCGCCGTCGATCGCGACCTATCGGCCTGGAAAACCGGCGCCGGGATCAGGTCGCCCAAGGTCTGATAAGTGCTGTCTCGCGCGTTGCGATAGAACGCGCCGGCCGACCAGCGCCATGGTCCGTCGAGCTTGGAGTTCAGATTGAGCTCTTCGCTGAACACCCTCGAAGTCTGCCGCGTGGTGAGCGGCGGCGTCGGGGCGCCCGGGGCCACGTCCAGGGAACCGTCATTGAGGAAGGTGAAATAGCTGCTCGCGCTCGATATCGAGAACCAGGGCAACTGGTAATCCACCTTCATGTCGTAGGCGCTGAAGCGCGACGCGATGGGCTGATCCTTCGTGGAAGCGGTGAAGTCGTTGGTACCCTCGGGCGGCGCGCCGAAGTTCGCCTCCTCGTGCGTCGCACCCAGCTTGATGCTTAAATCGTCGATGGGCTGCGCGGTCACCTTGAGGCGCACATTTTTCAGATCGCCGTCGTTGATGTTGTTGCCGGTCGGGCCGTTGATCCAGCCGCTGTCGTGCTCCTGGCCGACGACGAGACGCGCCGCGAGCTTGCCGTCGACGATGGGCAGGTTGATCGCGGCGTCTTCGCGCCAGTTTCCACCGCCGCTATCCGTTGAAGACACGCTGCCGCGCGCCTTGAAATCGAACTCATTGAGGTCGGCATCGTTGGTCAACACGCGCACCACGCCGTTCAAGGCGCTGGCGCCGTACAGCGTGCCCTGCGGTCCGCGCAGCACTTCGATGCGGTTGAGGTCGTAGGAGTTCGCATCCGGCTGTACCGCCGATCGCACCAGACCAAAAGGCACGGAATCCAGGTAGTAGCCGATCGGGCTCGGGCCTGCGAACAAGGATCCTGCGGCGGTCACGCCGCGAATGGTCAGTTTTGTTTCGCCGCCTTGGCCGGTGACGTTGACGGCGACGCCGGGGATCATGCCGAGGGCGTCCGACACGCTCTGGATGCTCGACTTGTCGAGCTCTGCGCCGCCCATCACCGACAGGGAGATCGGCACATCTTGAATGCGCTGCTCGCGCTTTTGCGCGGTGACGACGATCTCATCGAGAGCCGGTGCTTCGGGTGCCGCGTCTGCCGCGGACGGACCGGCGGCGAGCGCGGGAACAGACGATAGCAGAAGTGCAGTGGCGGGCAGCAACGCGGCGCCGGAGCGAAAAAACGCTGAATTCATTTTTATCCCTTTAAATTGCAAGGCGAGACAGGAGTCATGAGAGACGATCCGAAAGTACATCTGCGCCGAGCGCAGAGTCAATTTGGCGAAAGCCGTTTCGCCGCGATGTTTTTGCCGGAGCGATGCCGCCCGGCGCGTGCTGCGCAAAAAGTGAACACATGGGCAAAGCGCTGTAAATGAAGCCATTTCATGGCCGCTCCGTGGATGCCGGATCGCGCACAATTCCTCTCGGGGCAACACCGCTTGCATATTTGCCACTCGCACATGCAGAAATCGTATTTACCGCAAAAAGACGCTGCATTAGTGTCGAGGGCTGACAACACCGTCCATGCGCCGCGTGCGCGCGACGTTTCCACTGAATTAAAACATCGCGTGGCAGCACTGATGAACACGAGTGTCTCGATTTTGCGGCAGCTGGTTTCATTCGACACCACGTCGCGAAATTCCAATCTTCCGCTGATCGAATGGGTGGCGGACTATCTGAATACCCGCGGCGCGCGCGTGGAGCTGCTCCATAACGTCAGCAGAAACAAGGCCAATCTACTCGCGAGCATCGGGCCGGAGCAGGAAGGAGGCGTGGTGTTGTCGGGCCATACGGACGTGGTGCCGGTCGACGGCCAGGAGTGGAGCAGCGACCCTTTCGCGCTGGTGGAACGCAGCGGCCGGCTGTACGGGCGCGGCAGCTCGGACATGAAAGGATTCATTGCCAGCAGCCTGGCCGCGCTTGAGAATTGGAGGGCCATGAAGCTGCTGCGGCCTCTACACTTTGCTTTCTCCTACGACGAAGAGATCGGTTGTTTCGGCGCGCACTCGTTGGTGGATCGCATCGTCGGCAATATACCAAAGCCCGCCTTTGCCATCATCGGAGAACCTACTGATATGAGAATCGGCGTTGCCCACAATGGCGTGACCGGCTCGCACACGAGTTTTCGCGGAGTCGCCGCGCATGCCAGCGATCCGTCGCGCGGCGTGAATGCCATCGACGCGGCGGCGTCGTTCGTGCGGCTGCTGCGCGAGGTCGCCAAACTTCCGCAGATCGCTGATAACGGCTGCACGCTGAACGTCGGGCGAATTGCAGGCGGTGCGGCGACCAACATCATCGCGGAGCGCTGCAGTGTGCGCTGGGAATACCGCACGGCCCGTGCGCAGGACGCGGCCGTCATACAAGAGACGATCGCCGATTACCTCGAGGGCGACGCCTTTGCGGCCCTCGACGTCACGAGCGAGATTGAACTCGACGTGCCGCAGTTTTCCAGCCACGTCGGCGAGGAATCGATGCGGATGCTGACCGGATGCGGCGCGAAGTTGCCGGGTATCACGGTTCCTTTCGGCAGCGAAGCGGGAATTTTCGAACGCAGCCGCATTCCCGCCGTGGTCTGCGGACCAGGTTCCATCGATCAGGCGCACAGGCCGGATGAGTGGATTGCGCGCGGCGCGCTCGAGGAGGCGGATCGATTCATGGCAAAAGTGGGCGAGTGGGCGTCGCAGACCGAGCCTGATTGAAACCGGTCAATTCATCCCATCGCCAGGGCCACGCACGGCCGCGGCACGTGCTGTTGGCGGTGACCGTCGGCAACATGCTCGAATGGTACGACTTCGCGGTCTACGGCTTTCTGACTCCGGTCATTGCTCAAATAATGTTCCCCGCGGCCGATCCCACCGCCTCACTGCTGCTGTCGGTGGGCGCGTTCGGAGTCGGATTCCTGACAAGACCGGTCGGCGCCCTGGTATTCGGCGTGCTGGCCGACCGCAAGGGCCGCAAGCTCGCATTGCTGCTGACCTTCGGCCTGATGGGCATCGCGACGTTCGCGATCGGTTTGATTCCACCCTTTGCCGCCATCGGCATGGCCGCGCCGCTGCTCGTGGTGCTGGCGCGGCTGCTGCAGGGGCTGGCGACCGGCGGTGCGGTCGGCGGCGCGATCGCGATGCTGACGGAGCATGCGCCGCCCGGGCGGGCCGGCTTTTTTGCAAGCTGGCAAGCGGCCGGCCAGGCAGGCGCACTCCTGCTGGGAGCCGTCGGCGCCGCCACCGTCTCGGCGATCCTCTCGCCCGAGCAATTGAACGCGTGGGGCTGGCGCGTGCCTTTTTTCGCCAGTGCGGTGATCGTTCCCCTGGGGCTGTACATTCGCAGGCGTGTCGACGACCCGGAGGCATTCGTCCGCCAAAGCCCTGCCTCGTCACCCCTGAGGCTGCTGTGGCGGTCGCACAGCAGCGCTGTCGCGCGAGGCTTTGGCATCACCATCATCTGGACGGTCGCGACATATTTCTTTTTTGTCTACGTGCCCTTGTATGCGCACACGGTGCTCAAGCTTCCCATGAGCACCACGCTGTTCAGCAACAGCCTGGCGCTCGCGTTGATGTTGGGCGTCGCGCCCGTCGCCGGCCATCTATCGGACCGCCTTGGGCGTTACGGTTTGATGATTGCGGCGGCCTTGGGCATCGTGCTGCTGGTCCGGCCGGGCCTGAGCTTCCTGTTGAATCATCCGCACGCCGCGGCTCTCGCGACGTTTCAGGCCGTAGCGGCAATTCTCGCCGCATTGTTCATCGGTCCGGCGCCGGCCGCGATCGCCGAACTGTTTCCGAGCGGCGTGCGTTCCTCCGGCGTAGGCATTGCCTACAATTTTTCGGTGACGCTGTTCGGCGGGTTCGCGCCATTCATTGCCACCGGTTTGATCGCGCGCACCGGAAATCCGCTGTCGCCGACCTGGTATGTGATGCTTTCCTGCGGGTTGAGCCTGCTGGCGCTTCTGCTCACGCTCCGAACCAGTTCGCGCGGTCCTTGCTGAATCGATCGCGCAGAAACTTGTGCAGTATCTTGATCCGGTGTGATTTGTTGGCTATCGGACGCGAGACCAGCCAGAGATTCAAGTAGCAGCCCGTCGGCAGCGGCAGCGCGATGAGGTCGGGGGCCGCGCGCTTGTAGAAGTTCGGCAGAAGGCCGATGCCCATTCCGCTGCGAATGGCAGCCAAGTAAACGGATGCCGAGTCCACCCGCAGTTGGATCCGCTGCACGGGCAGCACGCACTTGGCCCACCAACCGAGGTCGGCGCAAACGCGGTAAGGCACATAGTCCACGAAGTGGTGCTGGCCCAGGTTCTTCAGGTCTCGCGGGCGCCCGAAGTTCTCGTCATAGGACTTGGAAATGAACAGCGAGTGTTCGACCTTCACGATCTTGGAGGCGACCAGGCGCGGATTCTTAGGCCGTTCGATGAACACCGCGAGGTCGGCCTCGAGAGAAAACAGGTCGAGTCCCTCCCGATCGGTCACGAGGTCGATATTCACGCCGGGGTGCATGCGGCAAAATTCCGCGAGCACCGGAATCAGCCAAAGGTAGCCCACGCCCTCGGTGGCAAAGACGCGCACCGTCCCCGACAGGCGAGAATCGAAGGCGAGAAGACTGGATTCGATGTCGTTGGCCGCCTCTTCCATGAGGACCGCCTTGTCGAAGAGAATCTTTCCGGCCGCCGTCAGTCGCATGCCGGTTGGGTGACGCTCGAAGATCTTGGTACCAAGATAGCCCTCGAAACGTGCGACGCGCCGTCCGACCGTCGACTGATTGGTCTCCAATGCCGTCGCGGCCGAGTGAAAGCTGCCGAGCTTTGCCGTGGCGATGACGTATTGGATGTCGCTCCAGTTGTTGAGCCGGGATTTCGCTCGCACGCAGTTCTCCGTCGGTTATCGGCGCCAGTATCATAGCTTCCCATGTTGAAGCCGCGCACCACGCATTTCAACCGTAACGCCGGCGATTAACCCGGTAATACCTGAGAGACGAACCCAGCTCAGTCTGGGGATGTTCACTCACAGGAGACTTACACCATGAATGTTCGAGGATTGGAGAATCGAAGACCGACACCGGCGCTGGGAACGGCGGGCATCGAACCGCATGCCGTCGTTAAACTTTCCGCCGATTTGACGGTCATCTTGGCCGACTTTTTCGCCCTTTACGTCAAGACGAAGAATTTCCATTGGCATATATCAGGCCCGCATTTTCGCGACTATCACCTGCTGTTGGACGAGCAGAGCGAGCAGATAATCGCCACGACCGATGCGATCGCGGAGCGCGTCAGGAAAATCGGCGGGGCGACCCTGCATTCGATCGGCAACATCGCGCGGCTGCAGCGCATCGTCGACAATGACAGCGAGACTGTCGCCGCCGAGGACATGCTCGCGGAACTCTGCGACGATAACCGGCAATTGACGGTGAACCTTAGAAGCGCACACGCCTTGTGTGACGAGTTTGGCGATGTCGCGTCCGCAAGCCTCATCGAGGTTTGGATCGACGAGGCGGAGCGTCGCACCTGGTTCCTTTACGAAGCTATTCGATGAGGTACATATGAAAATCTCAAAAAGCCGAAATTGGGTTATGGGCGCCTATCTGGGTCCGCTGGTCTTGGGATTGGGCGGTTTTGCCCTTCGGGTCGACGCGCAGACCGCAGCCGCGCCGGTGCCGACTGCCACTGCGCAAGCCTCGGACTCGACGAGCGATGAATTGCGCGACCGGGTAACGGCTGCGTTGCACGCCGATCCGTACTTCAATGACAGAAATGTCAGGGTATCGGTCGAGAAGGGCGTGGTCGTGCTCCGTGGATTCGTCTACAGCGATTGGGATCTACGCGATGCGCTACGCCTCGCGCGGCAAGCTGCCGGTGACGTCACAGTGGTCGACAACTTGTCGATCAAAGAGGGCGGAAGCCGCTAGGCGCGTAGCCTTCGATCCAGCGCTCGAGCCTTGCTCGAGCGCTTTTTTTTATCCTTGCCGACCCTTCGCGGAATCCTCCCAGCCACCGCCGAGTGCCCGGATCAGGTCCACGCTGGCGGTCAGCTGGATGGTGTCGAGATTGAGCGCCTCCAGCTGCGTCTGCAGGAGCGCGGTCTGTGCGGTGACGACGGTCAGGTAGTCGGTTGCACCCTGCTTGTAGAGCGCCATGGAGAAGTCCAGGGTGCGCTGCGCAGCGTCGACCGCGGCCTTCTCGTCAATGGAAGCGTCGTGGTAGTGATTGAGCGTGGCAAGGCTGTCTTCGACCTGCTGAAACGCGCTGACGACGATACCGCGGTAATTCGCCGCCGAAGCATCGAATTCGGCGCGCGCTTGGGCCACCTGCGCGCGGCGCAGGCCGCCGTCAAACAGGCTGAGCAGCGCGTTCGGTCCAATCGCCCAGAACGAGCTCGGCGCGCTCAGCCAGTTCGAGACGGCGGTGCTCTGGAAGCCGCCCTGAGCGCCGAGCGTGAGCGTGGGGAAATACGCCGCGCGCGCGACACCGATGTTGGCGTTGGCCGCAATCATGCGCCGCTGGGCGCCGGCAATATCCGGACGGCGCTCGAGCAAGGTGCTGGGGACGCCGCTGGGAGTTTGTGGCAGTTGGATGGCGACGATCTGCGGCTTCAGCGAAAAGGTCGAGGCCGATACCCCGAGCAGCGCCGCAATCGCGTGCTCCATCAATGCGCGCTGGGCTAGGGTCTGCGCCGCCTGCGAGCGCGCGGCATTGAGCTGAGTCTGCGCCTGCGCGACGTCGAGGCCAGGTGCGATGCCGGCATCGTGGCGCTGCACGGTGAGCTCAAGCGCCCGCGTAAAGTTCTGCACCGTATCATCGAAGATCGCGCTGTCGCGATCGAGGCTGCGCAGCTGAATGTAATCATCGACCAGCTGTGCGATCAGCGACAGGCGGGCGTTCTCGAGATCCGCGGCCGATGCCGCGGCGTTGGCCTCGCCCGCGGCAACCTCGTTGCGAATCTGCCCCCACAAGTCGAGTTCGTAGCTGACGCTGCCGCCCAGCGTGTTGGTATTGAAGTAGGTCGGCGTCGTGGGTCCTCTGAGCGGCGCGTTGATCGATTCCCGATTGCGCGCGGCGCTGCCATTGAGACTCAGTGTCGGAAAGAGCCCCGCGCGCGCCTGATCGGCGAGCGCGCGGGCCTGCGCGTAGTTCGCCAGCGCGGCGGCGAGGGTCGGGTTCCCGTCGATCAACCTTTTCTCGAGCCCGTCGAGCTCCGCGTTGCCATAGAGTGCCCACCAGCTGTCACGCGGCAGACGGTCCGCCGGCTGGGCTTGAGTCCACGGACCGATTTCCTTGTAAGCATCTCCAGCTGGAACGACCGGGATTTTTAGGGGCGGTGCCAGCGAACAGGCGCTGAGCAGCACAATCAGCGCCGCGCCGGACCAAAGAATGCCCTTAGCCCGTTTCATTTTTAGTCTTCGCTTTAGCGGTGATCTTGTCGCCCGGCGCCGCGGCGGCGAGGCGCACCTGCGCGCCATTGCCGATTCCATCGGGCGGGATTTCGATCACGCGGTCGCTCGGTGAGAGGCCGGAGGCGAGCTCGATGATCGTACCCAAGTCGCGTCCGATCGATACCGGCTTGAGCAGCACGCGGTTGTCGGCCCCCACGGTGGCGACGGAAAGGCCCTTGGCATCGAAAATCAGCGCGCTCGAGGGCACGCTGAGCACATGGGCGACTGTGGCCATTTGCAGATGGATGCCGGCGTAGTCGCCCGGCATCATTTCACCGGCGCCATTGTCGACGATGAGCTGCATCAGGGTCGTGCCGCTGCTCGGGTCTACGGCCTGGGACGAAGCCTCGACCGTTCCGCTATAAGTCTTACCGGGATGTTCCGGCACGCTGATCGTGGCCTTGGTGCCCGGCGGCACGCTGGGAACGTAGTTCTGCGGCACATTGACATAGACGCGCAGTTTCCCGGTTTCCGAGACCACGAACAGCTGCGCGCCACCGGCGGCTCCCACATTGATCAGCGCGCCGATGTCGGTTTCGCGCGCCGTGACGATGCCGTCAAACGGCGCGACCAGGCGTTTGAAGCCTTCCTCGGCGACCAGGCGATCGACGTTTGCCTGCGCCGCCTTGACCTGGGCGATGTTGGCGTTCCAGGTGAACGTGCGCTGGTCGACATCTTGCTTGGCGACAGCGTCGGTGCTGGCCAGCGACTGCCACCGCTCTGCTCCGATCTGCGCAAGCTTGGCATTGGCCTGGGCGACGTTCAAGTCGGCGCGCGCCTGCATGAGCTGCTGGTCGAGATCGGGTGTAGCGATCTCGGCGAGCACGTCACCGGCTTTCACCTTGGCACCGATGTCGTACTTCCAGCTTTTCAGGTACCCCGGGACGCGGGCATAGATGGGCGCTTGGATGAAGGCTTGCAGGCGCCCGGGCAAGTCCAGCGCCGCATTGTTGCTGACGCTTGCGGGCGTAACGAGGGCCACCACCGGTACGGCTTGCGCTTCGGTTGCATCGCCCAGGCTCGCGTTTTGCGCCCGGCGGGTGCCGAGGCCGTAAGCGACGACGGCGATGGCGAGCAGCGCGAATGCGCTGCCGACCAGGGTAAGGCGGCGCGAGACGGTGCCGCTGGGATTTCGATCAGGCTGGGACATGGACTGCTCCGAAGTTGGTATTCGGCGCCGGCTGTGGGCCGCGGTGCCGGTGAACGATGCTGAACATCACGGGGACGAAGAACAGCGTTGAGACGGTGGCGAAAATCAGGCCGCCGATCACGGCGCGGCCGAGCGGCGCATTCTGCTCGCCACCCTCGCCGAGGCCCAGCGCCATGGGCAGCATGCCGATCACCATCGCAAGTGCCGTCATCATGACCGGACGCAGGCGCACGAATCCGGCCTCGAGCGCGGCCTGCGTCGCATCGCCGATTTCATTGAGCTTTTCGCGTGCGAAACTGATCACCAACACGCTGTTCGCGGTCGCCACGCCCATGCACATGATCGCGCCGGTGAGCGCCGGCACCGACAGCGTGGTATGCGTCGCAAACAGCATCCAGACAATGCCGGCGATCGCCGCCGGTAGTGCGGTGATGATGACGAAGGGATCGGTCCACGACTGGAAGTTGATGACGACCACGAAATAGACCAGCACGATGGCGCCGAGCAGGCCGAACAGCAGGCCGGAGTAGGCGCTGTTCATGGTCGCCGTCTGGCCGACCAGGGCGATGATCGAGCCCTTCGGCTTGTCCTTGTCATTCTGCGCGACGATCTTCTGGATATCGGCGGAGACCGCGCCGAGATCTCGCCCTTGAGTCGTCGCATAGATCTCAACCATCGAGGAAATATCGTATTGGGAGACCACCGCGGAGCTCTGGGTGCGGTGGATGTCGGCGATGCCGCCGAGCACCGTGGTTGGCGCGCCGCTGGCGTTGATCGGCAGATTCTGCAGCGCCGCGAGCGAATCGATCTGGTATTGCGGCGTCTGCAGCGCAATCGGATAGGTGACGCCGTTCTTCTCATTGAGCCAGTAGGTGGGCGCCACCTGGGTGGAACTCGCCAGGTTGACGACCAGGCTGTTGGTCACGTCGGCCGCGGTCACGCCGGTGAATTGGGCCCGCGTGCGGTCCATGTTGACATCAATCGTCGGCACACTGGGCGACTGCTGGATGCGAACATCGGCGACGCCGGGGACATGGCGGACCTGCGCCAAGAGCTTGTTGGCGTAGGCATAGTCCGCGCCGATATCGTTGCCGCGGATCTGCAGATCAATCGGGGCCGGCGCGCCAAAATTAAGGATCTGGCTGACGATATCGGCGGGCAGAAACGAAAAGCTCATGCCGGGGAAACGGCGCGGCAGCACCTGGCGCAGGCGACTGACGTAATCGGCGGTCGGCGCATGCCCAGGGTTGAGCGAGACCTGGATGTCTCCGTCCGACTCGCCGATCGTGCCGGTGTTGTTGTAGATCGTATTGATCGCCGAAAGATAAGTACCGATATTGTCCGTGACCGCCGCCACTTCGGCCGGCGGGATCTCCTGGCGGATCGCTTTCTCCACCTCGGCAAAACGCGCCGCTGTTTCCTCGATTCGCATGCCGACCGGCGCCCGGACATGCAACAGCATTTGCCCGCCGTCGACCTCTGGGAAGAAATTGCGGCCGAGGAAGGGCGCCAGCAGGAACGAGACCGCGATGAAGGCGAGAAATCCACCCACGAACAGCCGCCGCTGCTCGATGGCGAGGGCCAGCAGATCGTGATACCCGGCGCGCATCCGCTCAAAGCGCGCCTCGAAGCCGTGTTGCAAGCGCACCAGCGGATTCTTGGGTTGCGACGGTTCGACATCCCCACCGCCGACGCGCGCCACGTGCATGCGCAGCAGATACTTCGCCATCGTCGGCACCAGAGTGCGCGACAGCAAGAACGAAAAGACCATCGCGAATATCACGCTCTCGGCCATCGGCACGAACAGGAAACGCGCCACGCCGCTCAAGAAAAACATCGGAATGAACACGATGCAGATGCACAGCAAGGACACAAAAGCCGGGATGACGATTTGCGAGGCGCCGTCGAGAATCGCGTGCTCGACCTCCTTGCCCTGCTCGAGATGATAGTTGATGCTCTCGATCGTCACGGTCGCCTCGTCGACGAGTATGCCCACGGCGAGCGCGAGCCCGCCCAAGGTCATGATGTTGAGCGTTTCGCCGATCGCGTAAAGCGTGCCGATCGCGCCCAAGACCGCCAGCGGAATCGAGGTCGTCACGATCAGCGTCGAGCGCCAGCTGCCGAGGAACAGCAGGATCATCAAGCTCGTAAGCGCCGCGGCGATCACGCCCTCGCGGATCACGCCCTGGATCGACGCGCGCACGAATACCGACTGATCACCGATAGGCTTGATATCGAGTTCATCCGGCAGTGAGGGCTTGATGACTTGCAGCATCTTCTTGATGCCGCCGACGATGTCGAGCGTCGAGGTCGCGCCATTCTTGAACACGCTGAGCAGTACGGAGCGATTACCGTCCACGTGCACGACGTTGGTCTGCACCGCATTGCCGTTGTGCACGTGCGCGACGTCGTGCATGTAGACCATCGCGCCCCCGACGTTCTTGATCGGCAGGTCGCCGAGATCCGAAATTTTCGATGGCGCGCTGTTGAGATTGACGGTGTATTCATAATCGCCGATCTTTTCCGATCCTATCGGGGTGATGAGGTTCTGTGCGGCGAGCGAATTGGCGACATCGAGGCCCGTCAGGCCGCGCGACTGCAACGCAGCGGTGTCGAGATCGAACATCACCTGCGGCGATTTGCCGCCGAACGGCCAGGGGATGCCCGCGCCCTGCACCGTGACCAGGCGAGGACGCACGAAGTTGATGCCCAGATCGGCGAGATTCTGCTCGCTCAAGCCCTTGCCCGACAGCGCCAGCTGAATGACCGGCACCGACGAGGCGCTGTAATTGAGGATCAGCGGCGGCGTCGTGCCCGGCGGCATTTGCTTGAGCAAGGTCTGCGCAATCGCGGTGACCTGCGCGTTGGCAGTGGCAATGTTGACGGTTGGATGGAAGAAAATCTTGACGATGCCGAAGGTCGTATAGGAGTTCGCTTCCAAGTGCTCGATGTCATTGACCGTCGTCGTCAGCGCACGCTCGAACGGGGTGATGACGCGTCCTGCCATCTGGTCCGGCGGCAGGCCCTGATATTGAAAGGCGACACCGATGATCGGAATGTTGATGCTCGGAAAAATATCGACCGGCGTGCGCAGTGCGGCGAGCGCGCCGATGATGAAAATGAGCAAGCCCGCGACGATGAACGTATAAGGCCGGTGAAGCGCGATGCGGACTAGAGCGAGCATGTGGGTACCTGAAGCAAGAGCAAGCGCCTTAGGCGGCAGACGGCATCAGAGATGCCGTGGCCGCTTGATCGCCGGCGTCCTGACTTGCCAAACCACCGATGGCAGACCAATCAAGCTTCTCGCCGCCCTGGGCGAAGAGCCGCAGAAATCGATCATGCAGCAGGCTGGCAAGCGGCATCGGCACGCGCAGACGCTCGGCTTCGGCCAATGCCAGACGAATGTCCTTGTATCCGAGCGGCGCGGCGAAGGCCGCCGGTGCGAACGTGCCGGCGGCGATCAGGGGGCCAAAGATCTTATAGGCGGGCGCGGTGAAGATCGTGGATGTGAGCAAGTCCACATAGGCACGCCGGTCGATACCGGCTTTGCCGATGAGCGCGATCGCCTCACCCAACGACTCGATGACGGAGGCCTGCAGGAAGTTGGCGGTGAGCTTGATCAGATTCGCCGCCGCCGGTTCGCCGTCAATGATCGACGTCTTCTGTCCCAGCGCATCGAACAGCGGTTTGCAGGCGTCGACGGCAGCGCGCTCACCCGCGGCGACAATGAATAGTTTCGCGGCCGCCGCCATGTCCGGGCGCCCAAACACCGGCGCGGCCACATAGCGCTGTCCGGCTTGCGCGTGCGCCTGGGTCAGCCGCTTGGAGAGCACGGCACTGATCGTGCTCATGGACAGATGGATGGCGCCTTTGGGCAGACGGGCGATGAGGCCGTCGATACCGAAGGCGATCTCGGATGCCGCATCATCATCCGCCAGCATCGTGATCACCACGTCGGCGTCGCACACCCCGGCAAGATTGGCTGCCTCATGTGCACCGAGTTTTACCAGCGGGCCGCTCTTTCCGGGACTGCGGTTGAACACGCTGACGTCGTGGCCGGCTTTCACCAGATTCGCCGCCATTGCTGCGCCCATGCGACCGAGACCGACAAATCCTACTTTCATGTCCTCATCTCCTTTCTGAAGCGTCAATTAGGGGCGCTGCGGAGGCGCCATGAACTCCGGACCAACAGGATCGGTGACGGCTGTGTTGACGATGCGCTCAATGAGCTCGCGATTGACCCGGTTGAGCGACCAGCCCGCAACACCGAGCGCGGCTTGCACTTGATCGGGTCGACGGCCGCCCCAAAGCGCAACGCTGATACCCTGGTCGAGCATCCAACGCACGGCCAGATGAATCACCCGCCGCTTGAAGCGGCGCTGTGCGAGTTCATCGAGCTGCTGGACGGCGTCGAGATACTGGGCGAAGCGGGGCGGCTGGAATTTCGGGTCAATGCGCCGCAAATCATCGCCGTCGAAAACGGTGTCCGGGCGCATGCGTCCGCTCAGCAATCCCCGGCACAGTGCGCCATAGCCAAGCGTGACGATTTGGTTGTCGCGACAGTACGGCAGGATATCGGACTCAATGGCGCGCTCGAACAGGTTGTAGGGCGGCTGCATCACGTGCAGGGGGGCCACTTCGCGAAAGCGCTCCATCTGCGCAACCGAGAAGTTGCTCACGCCGATGGCGCGGATTTTCCCCTGCTCATACAGCGAGCGCATGACCTCAGCGGTTTCCTCGATGGGCACCAGAGGGTCGGGCCAATGCACCTGGTAGATGTCGATGTAATCGGTGCGCAGTCGGCGCAGCGAATCATCGATCTCCTGCAGGATTCGTGTGCGGCTCGCATTCCGATAGACTTTGCCGTCGCGCCATTCCAGTCCCACTTTGGTGGCAATGACGACTTCGTTGCGCCGGCCCTCGATGGCTGCGCCGACGATCTCCTCGGACACGCCGAAGCCATACGCCGGTGCGGTATCGATGAGATTGATGCCCTGATGCACGGCAGCCTGAATGGTGGCAACCGATTCGCGTTGATCGGTTCCGCCCCACATCCAGCCGCCCATGGCCCACGTGCCGAGCGCCACCCGGGAAACTCTGAGGTGCGTCTCGGGAATATCCACGTATTCAGTTTCGACGGCGGGAATCTGCAACTGTGTTGATGACATGAAAGGTTTCTCCTGTTGGATGAAATTCAATTGACCGGTTGAGATGACGCGGGTGTTCGGTGGCTCAAGCCCCAAATGTAGGCGGCGACTGCCGACACCTGATCGGGGGTTAGCTCGGCGCCGCCCTTGGGTGGCATGGGGGAGCGGTACTGCTTGGGTTGCGGCACGCCGGCGGCGATGGTTTTCGCGATGGCCGCGTAGCTGCCATCGCCCCACAGCCACTGCGTGTCGGTGAGATTGGGACCCAATGTGGTGCCTGTCGCGTTCGCGCCATGGCAGCCCGTGCAGGTCGCTGCGCCCACTTGACCGTGGTAGACACGGTCGCCCAATGCAACCATCTCCTGGGTCGCGCCGGCCGGAATGGGAAGACCGGCGTTGCCGGCGGCGGCGCCGGCATCCGGATGTGTGCCTTCCGGAGGTGCGGCCTCATCGACAGTGATTTTTCCGGCGGAGGCCGATGCACTCGGACAGGGCGTGAACCTGACGGCGCTGCTGTCGGCACCCGATCCGCCCCGATAGACGATGCGGTAGATCCGGCCGCGCACATCATCGGAGACGTAGAGCGAGCCATCGGGTCCCACCGCCACGCCGGACGGCCGATGTGCGGCTTGGTCCGGTGATTTCACCGCGCCTGCAAATCCGTCGGCGAATACTTCGCACCGACCCGACGCCTGATCTCCGGACAGGCCTTGGAACACGACGTTGTAGCCGCCTTGGGGGTAGGGCGCTCGATTCCACGAACCATGAAACGCGATGAACACGCCGTGACGGTAGTGCGCCGGAAATTGCCGCTTGTCGTACAGCGCCATCGCGTTCGGTGCCCAGTGGGCGGGAAACGCGGCGATCGGAGCGCTCTTGGCCGCGCACGGGCCCACTTTCTTGCCGCCGTCGCCGCCGTACTCGGGAGCAAGAACCAATTTGCCTTCCAGCCCGTCGTAGTAGCACTCAGGCCACCCGTAGTCGGCGCCCTGTTTCAACAGCAGCAACTCCTCGGCGGGAAGCGTGGCCTCTTCCTCGGGTTTGTACCGATCCGGCCAATTCGTACGTAGCTGGTCGCGGCCGTGTTGTGTGACGAAGATGCGTCCGGCGGAATCGATGCCGAATCCTTCCGCATTGCGTATCCCGGTGGCGAATCGTTCGGCCGGCGAGAAAGCCTGGTTGATCTTGTTCGCGTCATAGCGCCAGATGCCGCCGCGAGTCTCGAGTTCCGTACACGGATCGATGCCCGCCGATTGCGGCGAGCGATTTTGCAGCTGGCAGGCATTGGTCGCGGTGGCGACGTCGATGTACAGGGAACCGTCGCTGTCGATAGCGAAGGGATGCATGGGATGATCGCCGCCCAGCGGCAGTCCGCTCACGATGGGCACGGCAGGACCTTGCGGCACGATCGAGCCGGTCCGCAGTTTGTAGCGTACGATTTTGTCGTTGATCTCGGCGAACAGGCTGCCGTTGTACAGGCCGATGCCGGTACCACCCGCGCCACCCCTCTGCACCGTCTCACCGAAGCGCTCGTTCATGTCGGCTTTCCCGGCACCCGTGGTGTCGTGCAATGCCACCAGAAAGCCGCCCGCATGCGGCGTGTCGTTGCCGTAATAGCTGCCGGACCAGGTGTTGACGTAGACGGTTCCGTTGGCAGCGACCACCAAATGGCGTGCATGGCCGATGCCGTCGGCAAATATGGTTGCGCAAAAGCCGGCCGGCAACGTAAGTCCGCTGTCATTCCTCGGGCACGCGCTTTCGGATGGCGCCGCGTGCCGCATGCCTTGCGCGCTTGCCGCCGGGCAGGCTGCGCTCCAGGCGCCGAGGGCGAAGACCAGCCAGAGATTTTGGTAGCGTCCGGGAAAAACCATGCTTGAGCCCTGAAAAATCTGTCGAGCCAGCAAAGTAACAAGCGCAACCTGGGATTGAATGTCACGCCCGTTACGCCTGAAACACGGCTCACACATGTGCCGCATGCACGGTGAACAATCCGCGGCCCTAGCCCAGATTTCAGATGAAATGACGACGGCAGTATCTGGACATCGGCGCGCACTCTGCTGCTGAGACACTGCAGTCGATGTCCACGATCGTCATATACGAAGCCGATGATCTGATGCGCGGCCTGCTCCAGGAATGGCTGACAGGTGCCGGCTATCGCGTCGGTGCTGCCACACTCTGCGGCCCGAGACCGCTTCCAGCCGACCTCGTGATCGTGAACATCGGCATGCCCAAACTGGCGGGTTCGCGCGTCGCCGAGGAAATTCGCTGCGCGCACCCCGGAACGCCGATCATTGCGATCTCCGCGCAATTTCGCGCCGATCTCTCAACCGCCGGCACAACCGCCCAGAGTCTCGGCGTCGCCCAGGTCATCGCCAAGCCGCTAAGCCGCGATAGGCTGCTCGCGGCCGTACGCGCTATCATCCACCCCGCGCCAGCTTAAACAGGCACGCGAGGAATGTCCGAGAATACCGGCCCCGTCAACCAGCGCTCCGCGCCGCTCCGGTTCAAGCGTTTTCGGCTGCGGATCGCGATACTGGGCGTGCTGATCGTATTGGCATTCGCCGGCTCATCGGCTTACGACGCGTGGCGGGCGTATCACAATACCCTCGCGGCCACCAACCGCGAAATCACGAATGTGGCGACAGCGCTTGCCGAGCAAAGCGCCTGGACCTTTCAAGGCATCGATTTACTGCTGCGCGATACGGCGCGTTGGTATCAACACGACAGCCAAAAAATACCGCCCGAGCGTCTCGATGAAGTGCTCGCCAATCGCACGGCGGGGGTCCGGCAAATACGCCTGGTCACGATCAGCGACGCGCAAGGAATTCAGCGGCACCGCTCGGTCGGATCCTCGCCCCCCAATTTGAGCGTGTCTGACCGTTCCTATTTCATTGCGCAGCGGGACGGGACGGCGGCGGGCCTGTTCATGAGCGAACCGCTCATCACCCGCTCCGACGGACGCGCTGGAATCATCCTTTCGCGGCGGCTGGAGGACGAGACCGGCGCGTTCGCCGGCGTCGTGGCGGCCATCGTCAACCTCGAAGATCTGGAGAAATTTTACGCGGCGGTCAACCTGGGTAACGGCAGCGCCGTGCATCTGCTGCGCGACGACGGCCAATTGCTGGTGCGCGATCCGCTACAGCCCGGTGTCATCGGCAGGACATTTCCGCAGCTCTCTTTCGCACGGCAGGCGTCGTCAACGGGGCTTAAGGATCCGATCGACGGCAAGCAGGAGTTCATTGCCGTGGCGGGTGTGAGAGATGTCCCACTTGTCATCGCGGTCACCCGGGAGAAGTCGGTCGCGCTGCGGCCATGGCGCGATGAGGCGCTGCGGCTGGCGGCACGTAGCGCGGTGGTCGCGCTTTTGGGATTGATCGGGATTTGGATGCTGTGGCGTCAACTGCGCCGGATCGAAGCGGGTGAGCGTGCCTTGGGGGAAAGTGAGGAGCGCTACGCGCTGGCGATGGATGGGGCGAACGAGGGACATTGGGACTGGGATCTCGCGACGGATCGCCTCTACCTATCCTCAACCATGGCGATGCTCGAGGGACATGGTAAGGACCATGTCACGACCACCCGCACCGCATGGCTGACGCAAATCGAGATCCACCCCGATGATGCGACGCGCCTCGAGGCGGCTCTGCAAGATCACTTCCAAGGCCGCACGCCAAGTTTTGAATGTGAGTATCGGGTGCGCGACGGCAACTGGCGTTGGCTGCTGGGGAGGGGCCGGTGTCTGCGTGATGAGAAGGGTAAGCCGTATCGCTTCGTCGGATCGGCCATCGACGTGACCACGCAAAAGCAGGCGCAGCGGGACAGAGAATTGCTGGAAGCTCAGCTGCGGCAGTCGCAGAAGATGGAGGCGATGGGTACCTTGGCGGGCGGGATCGCCCATGATTTCAACAATATACTCGGCGCAATCTTAGGTTACGGTGAACTTGCGCAACAAGAGTCTGCACCCAACAGCCCCCTGCGACGCTACGTCGACAATGTCATGCACGCGGCTGAGCGCGCCAAGGCGCTGGTCGATCGCATACTCGGCTTCAGCCGCAGTGGCCTCGGTGAACGCGCGCACGTACACATCCAGTCGGTCATTGAAGAAACGCTGGAGCTCATCGCGGCCTCTCTGCCCGCCAACATCCGCCTGGAGAAGAGTCTGCTCGCAGGTGATGCCGCGCTCATCGGCGATTCGACCCAATTACATCAGGTCGCCATGAATCTTTGTACCAACGCCGTTCACGCGATGGAACACGGCGGAGTACTGAGCGTGCTCCTCGAACGCGTGGACTTGGCCGAGGTCCAATCGGTGTCGCGCGGCACGCTCTCCCCAGGACCCTACATCCGCCTCGTGATCAAAGATACCGGGGTTGGCATTCGAGCCGACGTGCTCGACCGAATATTCGATCCGTTCTTCACCACCCGCGGTGTCGGCAAAGGTACCGGGCTGGGCCTGTCGCTGGTGCATGGGATCGTGACCGATCTCGGCGGCGCGATCCATGTCAACTCCGTGATTGGAACGGGCACTACCTTTGAGATCTGGCTACCCGTCACGACCGAGGTCGGCAAGCCCGCAATCGAGGCAGCTCGAGAGCTGCCGCGCGGACACGGTGAAACGGTGATGATCGTCGATGATGAGCCGACGCTGGTTGCATTGGCCGAAGAAATGCTGGCCGGGCTCGGGTACGAGCCGGTGGGCTTTGAGTCAAGCGGCGTAGCGCTGCAGGCATTTCGAGCCAAACCTGAACGCTTCGATGTCGTGCTTACCGATGAGGCCATGCCCGATCTCGTCGGCACCGAGCTCGCGCGCGAGATCCGGCTCTTGAGGTCCGATGTTCCGATCATTCTGATGAGCGGTCACGGGGGCGCACCCCTGGCGCACCGGGCGCAAGCCATGGGCGTGAAGGAAGTGCTGCACAAACCGCTGCAGCGCGTCGATCTCGCCGAGTCGCTGGCGCGCGCCCTGGGGCATTGCATCTGAAATATCGATCACCGGGCATGAAATCGAACTGCGATTCTCAAGGATCACCCTGACTCACACCTTCCGCAATTTCGCGGACGGCAATGAACAGGAGTACGACATGAAATATCAGAAAGCGGCATTGGTGCTGCCGCTGCTCGCCGCCATCGCGGCCGGTTGCACCACCATGGGAACCGGCTATGGTTCTACGCCGTCCGGTGGTAGTCCCGCCACCTTCAACTGGAAGAGCTCCGATGGTGTGACCGGTACCATGAACGCAACGCTGTCCGACGGCACCACCTACAACGGACAATATTTTCAGATCACGTCCGAGACGACCGTCGATAGCGTCGGGCCACTGTGGGTGGGTTGGCATTCGGGCTGGCGCGGCGCAGGCTTCTGGGGTGCCACACCTACACCCGACTTCATTACGCACTACACGGGCCGGGTAGTGGCCAATCTCGCTACGTCGAACGCGACGCACATGCGATGCAAGTTTCAGCTCGTGCGTCCGTCCGCAGGGATGTCCGGCGGCGGCAGCGGCCAGTGTCAATTGCCCGATGGCAAGACCATTGACGCCAACTTTCCCACGGCTTGAAGCGTGAACTTTGAGGTTCCTGCTGGGCGGGCGCTCCCGCAATCCCGAGCGCCTGCCCAGCGGGAGTTTGCACATGGAATTTCCCGCACGAATCGACGATGATCTATGGAACAGGAGAATCGCATGCCTGAGACTATCCAGCCGCATATCTTGGTCGTCGATGACGACCCTCAGATTCGCGACTTGCTGAAAGAATATCTCGCCCAGAACGAGCTGCGTGTCAGCGTGACCTCGACCGGCAAGGAAATGTCGGCGATCCTCACCGAGCAGGCTATCGATCTGGTGGTTCTGGACCTGCGTTTGGCGGGTGAGGACGGGATGACGCTGGCCCGCAAACTGCGCGAGGAGTCGGCGATTCCCGTCATCATTCTCACCGGCGTGCGGGATGAGGCCGACCGCATCATGGGTCTTGAACTCGGCGCCGACGACTACCTGACCAAGCCGTTCAGTCCGCGAGAGCTGCTGGCGCGGATTCGGACGGTGCTGCGACGAACCAAAGGAGCGGCGCTGACGGAGGCGAGGCAGGGCGACGTCCGCGCCTACCGCTTTGCCGAGTTCGAACTCAACCTGCGCACGCGGCGACTGACCAAACAACCAGGAAAGCGGCTCGAGCTGACCAACGGGGAATTCAATTTGCTCGCCGCGCTGCTGGCCGCTCCCCAACGCATCCTCACTCGGGATCAGCTGCTGGAAGCCAGCCGCGTGTACGACAATGAGGTTTACGACCGTTCCATCGACGTTCAAGTGCTGCGACTGCGCCGCAAGATCGAGACCGACCCGTCACAACCGCAATTCATCCTCACCGAACGCGGCGTGGGCTATCTGTTCAGCGCGCCGGTGGAAATCCTTCATTGACCGTGCCAATGCCGGCCACTGCGGAGCCAGGCTCGGCCCCTTTTGAGCTGCTGTTCGCTGCGGTTTTGGGACTGTCCCAGAGTCCGCCCAGCGCTTTCACCAGCAGCACGCTGGCGTCGAGCCGCCGCCGGGCAATATCGATGGCCGTGCGCTCATTGCTCAAGGCCATGCTCTGCGCGGTGACGACCTCCAGGTACCCAATCGCGCCCCCCTGATAGCGCTGCAATGCCAATTGCAGTTCATGTTCGGCCGCGTCCACCGCCAACTGCTGCGCGGCCGATTCGTCGGCGAGAATACGCAGCGCAGCGAGGTTATCCTCGACTTCCTGAAAGGAGGTCAACACGACCTGACGATAATCCGCCACCGTACCCTCGAAACTAGCCTTCGCGCCGTTTAGCCGCTGCCTGCGCAGACCGCCGTCGAACAGCGTGCCGACCAGAGGGATGCCGACTGCCCAGAGGCGGCTGGGGGCGCTGGCCCATTGGGCAAAGCCGCCGGATTCGAGACCGCCGGTGAGAGAGAGCAGCAGATCGGGAAAGAACGCGGCGGTGGCCGCGCCGACGTCTGCATTGGAGGCCGCCACCAGGCGTTCCGCCGCCGCGACGTCCGGACGCCGTTCCAGCAGCTGCGATGGCACGCCGGCGGGAACGTCCGGCGGGGCTGGCTGAGTGGCGCTGGGCGTCAAGGAGAAAGTCGAGGCGGGTTCGCCGCTCAGCGAGGCAATCGCATGCTCGAGCTGAGCGCGCATCACGCCGACATCGATAAGTTGGGAGCGCGTCGTCTGCAATTGCGTCTGCGCCAGGGCGACATCCGAATCCGAGGCGACGCCGGCGGCGAATCGCTGTGTCGCGATGTCGAGGGCTGCCTGAAAGGCGACGACGGTTTGTTGCAGCAAGTCGGTGTCGGTATCCAGCCCGCGCAGGTCGAAATAATCCACCGCCAGTTCGGCATGCATGCTCAGTTCGACCGATGCCAGATCGGCCGCGCTCGCCTGGGCCCGATCCTTGGCGCCTTCGACCGCATGGCCGACCTTGCCGAATAGATCCGGCTCCCAGGAGGCAGTGACGCCTGCGGTGTTGTCCCACACCGTCTTGCCGGCGAGCGAGCGCCCGAGCACCGTCTGTGAAGTGAGGCTGCGGCTGGGTGCGATTCCCGCTTGAATCAGCGGGAAGTAAGCCGAGCGCGCGGCTCCCACCGCGGCGCGTGCCTGCTTGAGCATGGCCACCGCCTTGACGATGGTTTGGTTGGACACGCTGACGCGTGCTTCGAGCTGATTCAAGGACGCGTCATCGTAAACTTCCCACCAGGCGCCGCGATCCTGTGCATCCTGCGGCGAGGCGGATTTCCAGCCCTCGGCCGGCGTTGCCGCGGCGCCCGCGGTTTGTTCTTTGAATGCGACGGGCACGTCGACGGCAGGCTTGACGTAGGCAGGACCCGTCGCGCAGCCGGCAAGCAGCAGGGCGATGACCGCAATCCCGGTGCGCACACGCGCCTTGATGTCAAGTTCGATGTTCATGACGGCGGCGCCGCTGGATTCGTGACCACGCGCACTGCATCACCGGGGGCGATGGCATCGCCCGGATTGGCAATCACATTCTCTTGACCGGTCAGCCCCGAGGCCACTTCCACCGTGGTGCCAAAGTCACGTCCCAAGGTAATGGCTTGCAGCGACACCTTGCCGGCATCATTGACGATGGCCACCTGTACCGCGTTCGGCCGAAACAGCAGTGTATTTACAGGCACCGACAAGCGTGGGTGCGCCACGGTCACGTCCAGATCGACCAGCGCGTAGGCGCCCGGCAGAACGGCGGTGTCGTGATTGTCGACATCGACCTCGATGCGCAAAGTGCGGCTCACAGGATCAATGGCCCCCGACGTGCGCGCCACCGTGCCGTGCAGCTCCCGACTCGGCCACTGCGGCAGTGTCAGGGTTGCCGTCACGCCGGGCTGCATGTCTTGCGCATAGTCTTGCGGGACGTCGATGAAGACCCGCAACTTGTCGGTTTCCGCCAAATGGAACAGCTCCATTTTTGAGCCGCCGGCGCTGCCTGAATCGATCAGCGCGCCGACATCGATATTGCGCGCCGTCACCACGCCGGCGAATGGCGCGCTCACCTTCTCGTAGGACTGCAGTTTCTGCAGGCGTTTGACATTCGCCTGGGCGGCGGTAAGCGTGGCCGCCAGCCCCTTCATCGCCGCCACGTCTTGTTCGGCGGTCTCGCGTGATACCGCGTTGGTCTTGAGCAGGCCCACCCAGCGATCGGCCGTGACCTTGGCAATGTCGTACTGCACCTGCGCCGTGTTGGCATCGGCGCGCGCCTGCTCGAGCTGCGCGTCGATTTCGGGTGTCTCGATGTCGGCGAGCAGTTCACCCGCCGGGACCTGGGAACCGATGTCCTTGTACCAGTGCGCGAGGTAGCCGTTGGTGCGTGCGAAAATCGAGGTCTCTTGGTAGGCCCGCACGTCGGCCGGTAACTCGATGCGCTGCACGGCCGGCGCCGCCTTCGGTTGAACCACCGAGACCAAGGGCGTGACAAAAGATGCTGTCTGCGTCCGCAGGGCTGCCTGGGCCTTGAGTCGCGGCAGGATTCCGACAGCGAGCGCCAACAGCACGAGCCCCAGCGGCAGCAAACGCAGCCACCAAGGTTTGTTGGATGTTGGAGTCGCCGAGGGTTCGCTGGGTTTCATGTTTGCTCCCTTTAATTCAATCGCAACGCGGCCGGCGAGACGTTGAGTGACTCGCGGCGCTTGAGCCATCCGTGCACGGCCGAAAATACGACCGGCACGAACAACAGAGTGGAGAGGGTTCCGATCAACAGGCCGCCGATCACAGCGCGGCCCAAGGGAGCGTTCTGCTCGCCGCCGTCGCCCAGGCCCAAGGCCATCGGCAGCATCCCGATCACCATGGCGAGAGCGGTCATCAGCACCGGGCGAAACCGGCCGATGCCTGCCTCGAAGGCCGCGCGCAAGGGCTCGATGCCCTGCGCCAGTGATTCACGCGCAAAACTCACCACCAAGATGCTGTTGGCGGTCGCAATGCCGATGCACATGATGGTCCCGGTCAGCGCCGGCACACTCACCGTGGTGCCGGTGATGAACAGCATCCACACGATACCCACCAAGGCAGCCGGAAGCCCACTGATGATGATCAGTGGGTCAATCCAGGATTGAAAGTTGATCACCATGAGCAGGTAGACCAGCAGCACCGCAAAGGCGAGTCCCGTCATGAGGCCCGTGAACGAGGACTGCATGGTTTGCACTTGACCGCGCAGCGCGATGCTCGAACCTGCCGGTAAGTGGCCGCGGGTTTGATCGACGATGCCTGCAATGTCATGCGCCACGCCGCCCAAGTCACGTCCTTGTACCGAGCCGAAAATGTCGATCACCGGCTGCACGTTGTAGTGAGAGATCACGCCATCCTGCGAACCGCGTTCGAGCGTACCGATCGACCCCAGGAGCTGCGATGTTGCGGCTCCGGGAAGGGCCGAGGCGCCCGCGGCGGATGTGCCGGCGGCGGATGCGCCGGCCGCGGAGGCACCGGCCGCGGATGCGCCGGCGGTGGTGCTGCCGTCGGCCAGCGGAATGTTGCGCAGTGCCTGCAGAGAGTTCACCGAGTACTGCGGCGTCATCGTCATCAGCGGATAGCTCACGCCGTTGTCCGGATTGAGCCAAAAATTCGGCGAGGTCTGTGAACTTCCCGACAGCGCAATGAGGAGGTTTTGCGCGACTGCGCGCTGTTGGAAGCCGGCCTTGATCGCCTCGGTGCGATCGACATCGATATTGATCGCCGGGGCATCGTCGGGCTGCTGGATGCGCAGATCGACCAGGCCCTGTACCTGGCGCAGCCGCGCCACCATCTGGGCCGCCACCGTTCGGTTACCGCTCAAATTGCCGCCCACAATTTGAATGTCGATGGGCGAGGGCAATCCGAAATTGAGAATCTGGCTGATGATGTCCGCCGGCAGAAAGGCGAAGGTCACACCGGGAAAGGCGGTGGTCAGCTCGCCGCGCAGCTTCTGCACGTACTCGAGCGTAGGCCGGTGCTTGGGCGTCAACGTGACTAAAACGTCGGCATCCGCCGAGCCGATCGGGGAGGCGGAATCGTAGGTCAAGTTGATGCCGCTGACCGGCAGGCCGATGTTGTCGAGCACAGCGGCGAGCTCGGTTGGCGGAATTGCCGAGCGGATGCGCTTCTCCACATTGTCCGTGATGCGCGCAGTCTCCTCGATGCGCGTCCCGGTCTTGGCGCGCAAGTGCAGCCGGATCTCGCCGGTGTCCACGGTGGGGAAGAAGTCCTGACCCAGAAACGGCACGAGCACCGCAGTGCCGGCGCACACACCCAGGAATACGAGGCCTAGGGCACGGGGCCGCGCCAATCCCCGCTCGAGCCACCCTTTGTAGAAGCCGCGAAACTTCTCGAAGCCGCTCTCGAAACGACGCTGGAAACGCATGAAGGGCCCAAGCGCCGCGTCGGGTCCGGCCGAGCGCTGCGCGGCGCTGCGCAACAGATACATGGCCAGGGTCGGAATCAAGGTGCGCGAAAAGAAATACGACGCCAGCATGGCAAAGACGACGGCTTCGGCCAGGGGCACGAACAGATAGCGCGCCACCCCGGACAACAAGAACATCGGAATGAAGACGATGCAAATGGACAACGTGGACACCAGGGTCGGCACCGCGATCTGCGCGGAGGCCTGCAGAATGGCCTCGCGCTTCTCGGCGCCTGCCTCGAGATGATGGCTGATGTTTTCGATGGCAACGGTGGCGTCGTCCACCAAGATGCCGACCGCCAGCGCAAGACCGCCCAGGGTCATGATGTTGATGGTCTGTCCCAGTGCCGACAGCGCAATCAGCGACGTGAGGATGGAAAGCGGGATGGTGACCGCGATGATCACGGTGGCGCGCCAGTTCGCGAGGAACAGCAGGATCATCAATCCCGTCAAAGCCGCGGCGATCAAGGCCTCACGAACCACGCCGCTGACGGCGGCGCTGACGAAGACCGACTGGTCGGACACCGGTTGAATTCCCAGCGCCTTCGGCAGGCCCGCGGCGATCTGCGGCAGCATCGATTTGACCTGGGAAATGATCGCCAGGGTCGAGGCATTGCCGCTCTTTTCGATCTGCAGCAGCGCCGAGCGCGTGCCGTTGGTGCGCACGATGTTGGTTTGCGGCGCATAGCCGTCACGCACGTGCGCCACGTCGTGCACATAGATGACGCGACCGCCGGAAGTGCTCACCGGCAGATCGTTGAGCGCCTGCACCGTGGGCGTGCTGCCGTTGAGGTTGATGTTGTATTCCAGCGAGCCGATCTTGGCGGTGCCGCCGGGCAGGATCAGATTCTGCGCGTTGACCGCATTGACCACGTCGAGGGGCGATAAGCCGCGAGCCTGCAACGCCGCCGAATCGATGTCCACCATGATCTGGCGCACTTTGCCGCCGAACGGCAGTGGTACGGCGGCGCCTTGCACCGTCGCCAGCTGGGTGCGGATGAAATTATTGCCGTAGTCGTAGAGCTGCTGCTCAGGCAGCGTCTTGCTGGTCAGCGCGAGCTGCAGAATCGGCACCGTGGATGCGTTGTAGGCGAGAATCAGCGGCGGCAGCGTTCCCGGCGGCAGGTTGCGCAACAGCGACGAAGAATTCGCGGCCGCCTCGGCGATGGCACGATTGATGTCCGCACCGGTGTGAAAGAAGACCTTGATCACCGCGACACCGTTCATGGTCTGCGACTCGATGTGCTCGATATTGTCCACGTCCGTCGTCAGTGCGCGCTCGACGGGCGAGGTAATGCGATGCGCCATGTCATCCGCGGAAAAACCGTTGAACGACCAGACGATGCTCAGCACCGGAATATCGATGTTGGGAAAGATATCGGTCGGTGTACGCAACAGGCTCAAGGGGCCGATGATCAGGATCGCGAGTGCGACCACGATGAATGTGTACGGCCGGCGCAGCGCAAGTTCAACGATCCACATGTACTGTCCTCCCGGTTACAGATTCAATCCCATCGGTACTGACTAGCAGCTTGCCTTGAGCCTGTTGTCCGTCGATGTCACCTCGTTCAAAGCATGTTTCGGCTGTAATTCACGCTCAGCGATGGCCTCCGCCGCCGCCCGCGTGACCGCCGCCGCCGCCTGCATGGCCGCCGCCCTCGTGGCCGCCGCCACCCGCGTGGCCGCCGCCGCTGGCGTGGCCGACCCCGTCTCGCATTTCATTTCCTCTGAAGTGGTCGATATGGTCGACACTCTTCGACGGGTCAGGGCTGTCGCCATGATGTGGCGTCGAGCCGCCATATCCGTGATGAACATCGAAATGGTTGTCCACGTGGCCGCGAAAGTGTCGCGGGCCGTGGAACCACGGGCCGGTACCAATGAAAATGCCGCCGTCGAACCACTCCGAACCGTAGTAGCCGTAGGGAGCGCAGTCATAAGGAGCGAAGTCATAGTAGCCATAAGGGCATGCGGGCTCGTCATTGAGCCCGTCATCGGATACTTCGTCTGCGTTGGCAGCCGCCGCGACGAGCATTCCGGCAACCGAAGCGGCCAGAGCAAAACGTTTTAATGCGTACATAAAACCTCCGAGATGGCAAAGGGTGAGTGATCTCGTGAGGACAGAATCTGTCCGGCGCGTTACGCGTCGATTTCGGGATTCGGAGATTGGGTTACAGCCGTGACTTTGACGGACATGGCAGCAGCGCTGGCTTTGTGAGGCCGGCTGCGGTGGCGCCAGCGATCCATTGCGGATTCACCTGAGCACACATTCAGGTCGCCATAGTTGGCTGGCGCACAGACAAAAACTCACTGCGCCGCCTACGGTGCTTCCAACAGCGCCACCCACGGTGCACACTCGATAGCGCCCGCTAGGCTGTTGGGGGCAAGCCAGGCAAAGCTTGACGGCATTGAGTGTGCACCGTGGGTGACTGCTGCGTACCGCTAGCGGGCACATCGATCTTCGCGTGAGTTCCCATCGTCCGGGAATTCTCAGCGAGGGTCAGGCCGCCTTGCGCAACGGCTTGATGGTGGGGCGCGCCTTTTGGCTCACGATCCATAGGTCGTGCTGCGCCTGCATATTGATCCACAATTCCGCCTCGGTTTCGAAGGCCGCGGCGAGGCGCATGGCCATATCGGGCGTTACCGGCGCGCGCGCATTCACGATGGCAGAGATGTGCTTGCGGCTGACGCGCAAAGCCTCGGCGGCTCGGGTCACGCTCACGCCCAGGGGCTTCAAGTACAGCTCGCGCAGAATCTTGCCGGGGTGCGCCGGGTGGTGCATCCGTTTAGTGATAATCGCCATAGTCCACTTCCACTTCATGCCCTGATTCAAACCCAAAGATCACGCGATAATTCTCATCGACACTGACTGCCCAGCGCTTCGGCTTGCCCTTGAGCGGGTGCAGCTTCAGGCCGGGCGCGTTCACTTGCCCGGCGTGTGTCGCGGCGTTGAGTAAGGTCAGTATGAGATTCAAGCGGGCGGCGCGCCATCTGCTGCCTGTCCTCGCGGACTTATGATCTGGTAGGCCAGCGTTTCGCGCATCCGTTTGACATTGTAGCCTCATGAGGCTACATTCGATCCCATGAAGACGGTAGGCATCCGCGAGCTGAAAAACCGATTGAGCGAATACCTTCGCCGTGTGCGCTCGGGCGAGAGTGTGCTGGTGACGGATCGGGGAGAAGTAGTTGCTGAATTCTCACCGCCTGGGCGCGCGCTGGCGGATGCCTCGGTGCCGGCCGGCCTGCTGGGGCTCGCGAGGCGAGGCCTCCTGACTCTCGGATCTCCCGGCGACGGCAGTGTGTACGTGGCGCTGCCGCGCGCACGTCGCGGCAAGCGCAGCGCCGCTGAGCTTCTCGACGAGGAGCGCGGTTCGCGGTGAACTTGTACGCCGAGTCGAGCGCAGTCCTTGGTTGGCTCCTGGATGAAAGCTCGGCGGCCGATGTGCGTCGATCACTCGCCGCTGCGGAAATCATCGTTGCTTCGGATTTGACCCTCATCGAGTGTGATCGCGTAATACTTCGAGCGGCGGCACTTGGTGAATTGACGGAAGCGGAGGCGGCGGATCGACGCGCGCACCTGACGGCGGCGGCATCTCACTGGCAGATCCTGCGCATCGCGCCGGAGATTGTGGAGCGTGCCCGACAACCCTTTCCTGGCGAGCCGATTCGAACGCTGGATGCGATCCATCTCGCGTCGGCGCTGGTGGCTCGGACAGCGATAGTGGGACTGACGCTCCTCAGCCTCGATGATCGTGTCCGCAAGGCCGGGAAGAAACTCGGGCTGGACGTTAATCCGGACTAGCAGGCTGAAGAGATCGACCGGATGGCAAGGCGGTCACGATGTCCCGAAATCGGATGTGGTACGGCGTTTCGTGCGCAGCTGGGATAAGTTTGAGCGCACCTACCGGCCGCGGGCAGATGCCTGGGCCATTTACGAAAATTCTGACCGAATCGCAATTACTGGAGAGAGGGCCTTGAAAGAAAAGAAGAGACGTCCGGTACAAAGTTTCGCTGCAGGAGTCGGACAGGCGCTCCGTAAAGCCGCGAAGGATGCGGCAAAGACGGCGCGCATGCATGGAACACCCTTATACGTGTGGGAAAACAGGAGGGTCGTCGCGAAGAAGCCTTAGGACGCTTGCATCGCTCTCGTTAATCCAACCGTGAAATTGATGGCCAATGGCCCGGCAATGCTTGTGCTGACCTGCGAAGCTGAGCAGAGAATTCTAGACGCCTGTTTGTGGGGCGCGAATCCGCTAGCATTTCTGCCAGAGTTTGAGAATGATAAGCAAGCGCTTGTTTACTATGAATTGATTCGTGGAAAGCTGTTCGATCGTCGGCCAGCTTGATTTACGTCAGCCCACTACTGACGCAAAATAACGATCAAGGTCTAATGGCTCTTGTATCCGCGCGGCCCAGTCACGGGCGCAGCTCGCGCAGTGCATTTCTTTTTGTGGCAGATGGAGCAGCGCATCCGGCGCGCAACGCCAGCGAGCTTCGCCCCAGGGCATGGTAGAATCTTAGTCGATCGCGACGGAATGCAAGAAAATCACGAGGGAGCATGCATGGATGACGGAATGCCTGTAGCGCATCGCGCTACGCCCCTCACACGCCACTTTGCTGCTGCATTTTTCTTCGTTCACGTGGCCTTCCCCATCTTCTGTGGCGCGGCAATTTATAGCATGTGGCGCTCCAAAACACTGCTGGTGTTTACGTGGTATCGATGGGCAGATTTCTACACACCGATCATGTCGCTTAGATCGCATGTTTCTGGCGTCCGGCATCTGGTTCCCGGACCAATATTATATTCGTTGCCTGACGCTCTCTGGGTTTACTCATTCACTGCCTTCATCCAATACCTATGGGCGAAGCAGCCTAGAGGCTATGGGAAAACGCTATGGCCTCTGTTGCCGGTGGCTCTGGCAAGCGGCGCGGAAGTAGGTCAGTTCTTCGCCATGGTCCCGGGCACATTCGATCCGGTAGATCTTCTCGCATACGTAGTAGCTTGGAAGGCGGCGTCCATATCGGTAAATGCGTCAATCGCAAAATCAGGTCGGCGTACAGCAGAAGGATATATCGCGCGTGAAATCTAAATACGGATCGTATTTGATATCCATATTGGCTACAGCCGTATTTCTTGCTTTGGCTGCTGGAAGCGATGATACGTCTTCGTCTTCCTCAGGCACCCCAGCGCCTTCAGTCCCGGATAGCCCCGCTGTCCTAAACGACGCTAAGGCCCTCGATGAAAAATACGGAATCGAAGCGACGATCCGCTGTGCGTCTGGTGCTGACGACTACCTCAGGTCAATCGCCAAATACGACTTTAAGTGGGACGACCTAGGATTTGCAGAAGCGAAGTTCGATCGGTTTATTCCGAAAGTGGTTTCTCCAGGTGTTTTCATCAGCGTATCGCACAAGGCGAAGCTTCAAAATGGATTTGGTGCGTACTCGCACGTAACTCTTCTGTGCAATTACGATACACAGGCTAAGAAAGTAGTCGAATATAGCGTAGGCAACGACAACTGATAGGCAAAGAATGGGCGCTACACACTACAGGCCGAGGCACAATTTCATGGAACGAATCTTTCGACGCGTAGGGCTTATCGTAGGGGCAATACTTTTCATAGCCGTTGCAAGTTGCGGCCAAGAGGCGCCGGTTCACAATGCTCAACGCGAAGCACAACCAGCCGATCACATAAAGGCAGTAGATCAAGCTCTCGGGCCTGCCGATGTGAAGTCGTTTGGCGGCTCCGACACCTTGTCAATTGGCGGTCCTCTAGCATCGATTAGCGTTCCGCAGTCGGACGACGAAAAGAGATTCTTAGCCGAGTACGGCTGCAATGACGAAGTCGATTGTTACGGCCGCGAAAAATTCGAACGCTTCATTCTCAAGACTTACCCTGACATCGCGCGGGTGCGCTTCCAGGTACCGCCAGAGATGGTGGGCGAAGAGAAAGAGGATATTGCGCTCAAGAGACAAGATTTTCGACGCGGCCTCTATTTTGCAAAACGCATCACGTTGGCGAACGGAATGACATTGTTTGATCTACTAACCAAGTGCAGCAAGACGGTCTCATCATTTAATTGGGCCGAGGCCTTTTATGATTCGAATTCGAACAAACCATACTTCCCAATGCAGTTCTTTCCGGTTCTCCGCCAAGACGCTTCCGGGGGTGAGTTTGAAGCCGACATTCTCTTAGACCGTCGTGGCAATTGGATAAGGGCGCGCAGTCCGCTCTTTTCGTCGTCCATTCTACGTGATTCCGATTTTATGAATAAGCATGGACTCTCGTGCTGGCCTTCCGTGTCGAAGCGGGAAAAGCAGTGAAGCGCGGCGGAATAAGAGAACGGCCATATACGAGGCCGGAAGATCGCCCTCACAAGTCGGTGGACGTAAAAATTCGCGGCAAGTTCGACACGTGGCTCCAGCGGAGCGCGCAAATCGCTCAAATTACTTTGGTGATTGCGGCGATATCGGGTTACTTCTACAGCGTTCGACCGATCCATCAAAAGCAGCGACTCGACGAAGACATTGCACAAAAGACGATCGAGTTAGCCGCCGTGCGATCCAGAGTCGAGAGTACCTACAACAATCTACGAAAATTTGTGGTGTTCGATCTACGGCGTTTTGTTTACTTCAAATGCACGGACCTAATGGACGAGCCCGAAGTCGAAAATCTCAATAAAAGATCGAGGGTCGGAATTCTCGATCGAGACGCTTCTGCATGCATTATCAAGGAAGGGATGGACTCCCACAAACTTGAGGATCTAACGCCCGACGACCTAGCCAAACTCAAAATTGAATTGGGGCGCATAGCCGAGCGCGTTGCGGTCTTGCGCTCAGAGGCGAAAGCAGAGGTCACTCGATTGGAGTCTCTTCCGGCAAACGCGTTACCGCCCGCGCCGACTCCAAAACCCGGATCATTTCGCGCGATCGGAGACGATATCTTGCGAAGAATCGGGCAGCCTGTCGATTACAACTCATCTGAGGTGCGCCTAAAAGTCGCGCGCGAAAATGTCGCAACGAAGTATAGGGAGGACGTGGGCGCTGAACTTAGGAAAATCGAGGACATTAATTGGAGCGCCCAGTCGAGAAATAACTGAATTCGCAAGAAGCGTGCCGTCGGGATTTTTCATCAGTCACGCTTTGTCTCAGGTCGCACCGTGGCCGTGCATTTTCGCTTGCCGCATTGAGAGCATCGCAAGCGCCGCACAACGTCGGTTAGTAGCGAATGATCGGCGAGGCGAACGACGGTAAGCGGCTGGCGAGGCGGCATCATTTGCCCGATTGTCGCGAGGTCACCGTTCGCGCGTCCATACAGTACCGGGACGCCTCAAACACTGTATGAGATAGCGGCGTGCGTGGGCTGTTACAATCGGCGCGTACTTTATTTTGTAGTTTTCCCAGGGAGGGAGCGCTATGTGTTGGAAGATTCTCGCCGATTGGATTTTGGCTATAGGCACACTGGTTCTCGCCATCGTCGCCGTACTACAGGACCAGATTCGCGGCTTATTCTATCGGCCTAAGTTTGTCGTGACGGCAGAAACCAAACGACCGGATTGCGTCCTAGTGCCCACTACAAATCTGGCGGGCGTACCAACTGGAGATCGAATTTACCTGCGCGTGCGAGTAACAAATAGCGGCAACGCCGCCGCCAAGTCGGCGGAAGTCTATGCGAGGGAACTGCGAAAATTTCGCCCGGACGGCCAATGGGAAACGGTGAAGGACTTTCCGCCGATGAATCTAAAATGGGCGGATATCGGGTCGATGTACTGGCCGAGTATCTCGCCAGATATGGGAAAGCATTGCGACGTGGTACACGTACACGATCCCGCTAGGAGACGAGACGTGGGTGAGGAATCGATGCGGTTAGCATTGCCTCCGAATCATCCGAGCATGGCATTTGATCTAATTACGGCGCCGAATCACATGGGCCACATTGTAGGGCACGGAGTCTACGACCTTGACATTTTGGTGGCGGCGGAGAACGCGCGACCGCACAAGGCTACGGTTCGAATCACTATGGATAGCACTTGGGTTGCCGACGAAACGAAAATGTTTCAGGAACACGTCGGGATTAAGGTTCTATAACGACATGTCGGCCAACAGTAGCGCCGGAAAAACTAAAAGAGACCTGCTTGCTGCTGAGGCGCGATCGGTCCAAAGACTTCGTAATTAAGGTGCGGAAAGCACTCATACACTACGGCCGGTTAGCGTATCGACGCCTCATAAGCGCTTTGCGCAAGTTCGACTTCTGGCTCGTGCTCGGGACATGGGCGTTGGCTGTCGTTGGCTATATAACTATGAAGGATCAACATAAGGCCCTCGAACGTCAACTGAGCGAGATGCAATTCGAGCAACGGGCCTGGCTGTACGCCTCAGGCGTTGAGATGGCCGCGCCTATGTCCTTTGACGTGAACGGCCTCAGGATGACCTTCGCGCATATGGTAAGGAACACCGGTAAAAATCCCGCCGTCCAAGTCTTCGTAAATGCCGAAGCGAAAATTGACGAGCTGCCCAATCCCGAATGGTCCCGACGTGTTTGCTCAATAAACTCGGGGGATCTCGGCGTAAGTATTTTCCCTGGCGCCGATTCGGCGCCGTTGGTCTACACCATATATGTCGCGAAACATGAGTTGGAGAAAAGCGAGATACGTGATACGTCAACTGGCCGTCGATTCGTGCCACCGATAAATGTTATGTTTTGCGTGACCTACAAGGACGCTGCCACCAATAAGGTTGGACGCACGCCTTACGCCTTTAAGTTACAGAAGAAGATCGGACCCCTTTGGGACAGCGAGGATTTGCCGACAAATGACGTGGTCCTACAGTTATCGCCTCTGCCGACGATTCCGCCGGATTGAGAACCTGCTCGCGCGGAACCGCAGTTCACGCAGTTGCGATGATGATTAGCCACACGTAGCCGGCGCAAAAACAGGCCAGAGAACCGAAGCCAAGCGCATTGTTCAGCGAATATTTGATGCGCGTGTAGGCCTTCGATTTGTGCTGATAGGCTTCGTAGTTGAGAGTCTCAAACACCATGAATAGAAGCCCGCAAATGATGCTGATGACTAATAGGAATAAAGGGCTGGCGTAGGAAGTTGGAAGGCGTATGCGGCCATCGTGAAACGTGGTCGAACCGACCAGCAACACAACGGAGCCGGACGCGAGGCCCAACACAAATTTTGCGATGTCCAAGTAGTTTGAAAGCCGAGACTCAAACGCGCCCTCTTTGCCTTTGGCATCCATGTCGAAGGTGTCACCCTTGAGAAACAACCATCCGATTAGCCATAGGGACAGGAACACACTAACCCCAGTAACGATTCCCCACAGACCCGGAAAGTTAAGCAGTTTGCACATGTACGGTGGGCCGCTGCCTGGAGGCGCGTTCTAAGTGGTGCGTCACGGGCGCAACTCTGCGTCCGTCGAATCGCGAAAACAGATGATGAACTCTATCGTCCAACATGGGCGCGCTAAAAGGGAATGTCGTCGTCGAACAGGTTGGGATCGGGCTTCGTGGCCGAAGTAAGCAGTTGCTCGAAGGCTTGCCACGCTCTCGTGTAGCGGCCGGCTTCCTCCGGGTGCTTGTCAGGATGCAGGCAGCTTCGAATCAGGCGTACATCGCCTTCGTGCTCAGTCTTGCGCACACCTAGGCTTCGCTCAAGGTCCCGTAGGCGTTGCTCCCACGCTTGCAGCTCACTTTCGCGGTGCCGCACATATTTGAGCTTGCGCGCATCGAACCGGACATCGGTTTGGCACTTCGGGCACTTGAATATGGCGTGTGAGTTCATAGGGGTAGATTCTAGCTTGCGGCCCTCCCCGAGCTAGGCCCGGAACGCCAGAAACCCTATCGATCAGTCCCACGCCGCCGGCACGCCTGAAGGGCCGTCACGGCTTCGCTTGTAACTTACCTAGAACTTACCTAAACACTAAATGCGGCTCTAAGCATCCGCCTAAGTCATTGATTTAATGGCGCTCCCTATGGGATTCGAACCCATGTACCGGCCTTGAGAGGGCCGTGTCCTAGGCCTCTAGACGAAGGGAGCGGACTGGCGGATCTTTGGGCCTTCGGACCCAAGAGGGCTGGTAGTATACGGGCCAATTTTTTGGACTCAAGCGGAACCCCCCTTTTTGAACGCATCGTCGACTCCATCCCCGCCGTTAGTGATTCCCAGGTCGGAGCATTCCATATCGCGTGCGGCGATCTCGCCGAACGCGTTGAAGGTGCTGTATCGCCTCAAAGAGGCGGGATATCAGGGGTTTTTGGTGGGCGGCGCGGTGCGCGACTTGCTTTTAGGACTTCGCCCGAAGGATTTTGACGTGGCGACCAATGCGCTGCCTGAAGAGGTGCGACGCCTGTTCCGCAATTGCCGGCTGATCGGCCGGCGTTTTCGCCTGGCACACGTCTTTTTTGGCGGTGAGATTATCGAGGTGGCCACTTTTCGAGCCGCGGCTGCTCCGGAGCGCGAAGATGCGGACGATTCGGACGCCGATGGCGACTCCAGCGCCGGTGCCGGTGCCGACGCTGAGGGCGGCGCAGATTCAGCTGCTGACTTAGGCATAGCCGAGTTCTCACCGCCCAGCGATTCCGAGCATCGCGCCTTCGACCTTCGAGGCCGGATTCTTCGCGACAACATCTACGGCACCATCGAAGAGGATGTCTGGCGGCGCGACTTTGCCGCGAATGGCCTCTACTACAACATCGAGGATTTCTCGATTTGGGATTTCGTCGACGGTGTGAGCGACATCAAGGCGCGGCGGCTGAAGCTGATCGGTGATCCGGAAACGCGCTATCGCGAAGATCCGGTGCGCATGCTGCGCGCCGTGCGCTTTGCGGCGAAACTCGATTTCTCGATTGAACCCAACACCGAGCAGCCGATCAAGCGCCTGGCGTACATGCTGGACGGCGTACCTGCGGCGCGGCTGTTCGATGAGGTCCTGAAACTATTTTTGTCGGGGTTCGGCTTGAAGGCGTATCGACTGCTGCAGCAATACGGCCTGTTCGAACATCTGTTTCCGCAATCCGCCGCCGCCTTTGCGATGGCGCCCTATGCGTACGCTGCCGAGATGCTCGAGCGCGGGTTGGCCAACACCGATGAGCGAATTGCCGCGGACAAACCGGTGACGCCGACCTTCTTGTTCGCGGTGTTGCTGTGGAGTGCCGTGCTGCGTGAACTCAACGAGCGGCAGGCAGGACCCGCGCCCGATCTTGCAATGTTGATGCAGGCCTGCGACACGGTGTTGCGCACGCAGCAGTCGCGCGTGGCGATTCCGCGGCGCTTTGCCATTCCCATGCGCGAGTTGCTGATGTTGCAGCCGAGGTTCAATCGGCGCAGCGGCGTGAAATCCTTGAGTCTCCTGCAGCACCCGCGCTTCCGCGCGGCCTATGATTTCCTGTTGTTGCGCGCGCAAG
>Ga0179587_10000054_pt1 | contig 54819 bp, 36 predicted proteins | sample CZODoug2_1_08_16_FD_185932 | JGI IMG/M metagenome (GOLD analysis project Ga0179587, IMG submission 185932) | Vadose zone soil fungal communities from Angelo Coast Range Reserve, California, USA - CZODoug2_1_08_16fungal | ecosystem: Environmental > Terrestrial > Soil > Vadose zone | place: USA...
AATGGTTAAAACATTATCCTTGTAAGATTGAAATATTGGTTCAATTCCAGTTTTCGGCTTAATATTAAAATTATAAATATAAAGTTAAATAATTTAGTTATTATATAACAATGATTAAAAAAAAAACAATAAATTAATACATACTTAATAATTGTAAAATTTTAAAAAGATTTATAATTTATATAGTGTTTTGAGTTGTAGTTTAATTTGGCAAAACACCATTTTTTGGTAATGGCTTATATCAGTTCGAATCTGATCGACTCAGTTATTAATATAAAATTTAAATTAATAAGAATTATGATAGTATAGAATTAAATGCTATTTTATAAATAATAATATTGTAATCATAAAATAAAGTATAATAGTAGTAAAATTAAATTTTATGTTGGAGACCCTCCTCTTTCTAAGGTAGTTTATAGATAGTCATTTTATTTATTATCTGTCATTTAAATTTTTATAGAAAGCAGAACTCGAGCGGGGGAGTGTCCCCCTTTTAAGGGGAAAGTCTTGGTTCAAACCCAAGTGCTTTCGTTTTATTATATTTTTAGGTTTATATGGATTTTGAGTTGATTGATTATCTTGTGAAACCAGAGTAGGAGAACAGGAGGTGCTGGAGGAGTAGAAGTTATAATATTTTCTTAATTACTATCAATATATAAATCATATGTTCTATAAGTAAATAATGGTTTATCCATAGTAACATCAGTTACAATTTCAGCTGCAGTATTTAAAATTTCTCCAGCTTTATTTAACATGCTTCCTGATTGTTCTACTTCAGATTTAATATTTATTATTATTTTCATATTTAGATTGATTAAACATTCTGTTTTACCTTTAAATTTTCCTCTTATATTTGATTCAAATGTTGATTATGATTCATTAGATAATGCTGAGTTTGACAGATTTTCCTTTGATGAAAAAGCTAAAATAATGATAATAATGGCAATGAAGATAATAAAGATGATAATAAAGTCTGAAAAAATGTATAAAACATCAAAAAATAATCTTCAGGAGGGAAGTGATCAAAATTATAATCAAAAATAAAATACGTCCAAAATATCAAATGATTCATATTCACCGTATAATAATTATGATAATTTAATAATCATATATTTTAAAATAAACCCCTCATCATTAAAAGAGTTATATTGATAAATAGATTGATTAAAATATAATAATTCTACTAAAAAATTCTAATATAAATTTTTATTCCTTAAAAAATAATTAAAAATAAAAATGAAATTTATAATCGCGTATGCTTCAACAATATTTGCTTTCATTACTATGATAGTATGCGGGAAAATATTGAATGAAACTTTTATTCACTGACCTATAAATAAAGATGAAAATCAATATTTATATTATTTAATAATAATATTCCTATCAATAGTATTTATTATTATGTTTATAGTATATTTCAAAATAATACTATATTATTTCCAAAATTAAGAAAATTTTAATAATTAAAAATAAAAATGATAAAATTAATTTTCAAAAATTTAACTAAAAACTTAAATTCAATATTAAGATTTATAAAAATAAAAATCTTAAATAGAAAAAAAGGTTTTACAATAGTAGATTTCATTTATTTAATCTTAAATGAATTCTCAAAAACTATATTTTACAAAGCCTTATTAATTATATATAAAATAGTAGGTTTCATTATAGCATTATTATCTCTTGGAATATTATATAATGATAATTTTAAATATATAGGAATATCAGATATATTAGGGAAACTTAAAAATGTTATTATTGGAATATATGATATATTATATAATTCAATTAAATTAATATATAAGTTAATATTTAAAAGTAAAAATGAAGATTCAATACCTGAACCTTATGATTTTTATACAGAACCTAAAAATTATATATATAATGAAGCTAATTCATGGTATCATGATTATTATTTAGTAGGAGGTTGTCTTATATTATTATTAAGTTTATTAGGATATAGTTATTTAAAATGGGATAATGATTCAACAATTAAAGATAATTTTATTGAAATATTATCAAGTTTAATTTTAACAACTAAAGCTATTAAAGATAACTTATTAAATAAAATCAATAATCAAAGAAGAGATAATTCAAGTGAAAATAATTTAACTGATATAGATAATGAATCTAACTTATCATATGTAAATGAAAATATATATCCTGAAAATGTAGATCTTCAAATATTAAATAATAAATATAAATATCAATTATTCAAAAATTTACATGAAAAAGAAACAATGTATTGGCCTGAATATGAATCAAATGATTATGATAAAATGATAAGAGTAATAATGGAAAATGAATCAAATAAAATTAAATATACAAATGAAAATATAGAAAATTTAATAGAAAGATACTTAGAAACTGAAGTAATCATTAAAAATTCAACAAATGAAGAGTTAATAAATATGCATCAAATATTTCAAAAGACAAATAAAGAAATAAAGGAATTTAATAATACTTCAAATGAAGCATGGGTAAAGAAATTTAGTGATGATCAAAGTTATCCTAATGATAATAGTACACCTAAAGCTAGTACATCTAATATAAATAATGATGTATTAACTGAAATTCAACAAGCCAAATTATTAGCAAAATCAAAAGGAAATATACCTGAAAAAGATTTTGTACATGAAAATAACTCTTTTTTAGAAAATTTCAAAGGTAAACTTAAAACAGGATTTGAATCAACAAAAAATATTACTTCAGAAATATTAGAAGTATCAGATGATAATAATTCAAATGAATTAATACATGAAACTAAAATTGAAAATATTATTCCTCAAAAACCTAAATCTTTATTTGAATCAATTTCATTATTTAATCAAAATGATTTAAGTAAAACTGTAACTGTTATACAAAAGGAATATAATAGCGATGGATCAATAAAAAGAATATTAACAGATACAGATATAGATATAGATACAAATGGAAATATGGATTTAAAATCTATGACAAAAAAACAAAAAGAAATTCTAAATCATACTTTAAAAACTTATGAATTAGAAGTAACAGATGATGGATTTAAATCAACAAAATTTAATAATAGTAATAATAAATCTTTAATTGAAGAACAATTAGCAAAAATGAGAAAACATTTAAATGATTCACCTGAAAAAGAAGATAAAAAATGGGATGAAACCCCTTCCGTTTCTATTACAAATGAATCAGAAGATATTTCAAAAGCAAAAGTATGAAAAAAAGAAGATTTTAACAAAAGAGTATCATCTAATAAAGTAGTTGATATAAAATATCCTAAAAAGTGATATAAAAATTTACCTGAAGAGTTTCTTCATGCTAAATTACCACCTAAAAATGCATTAAGTGAAGCTCAAGAATCAATTGTTCAAGATTTTGATAAATCATTTGAAATGTTTAATATATTGAAATCTGTTAGAAATTCACCTATAAAAACTTTAAAACATATAAGTGAAGATGCAAAGAATTTACATAGTAAAAATAATGTCAATCAAAATGAAATAACAGGCTATAATGAAACAAATGATTAAATAAATATTAGAAACCACATGGATTTGAACCAAGATTTTATTCTTAAAAAGAATACACTCTACCTTTGAGTTATAGAATCTTAAGGGGATTTTATTAATTAATTAATTTGATTTTCTTTTGATTCTGGGTCATATAATTCAAAATGATAAGGTTTAGTTGTTAATGTATTAAGATCAATAATTCTTTTGTTATCATTTAAACTTATATGATAAGGTGATTTCATAATTTTTATTTCTGATTTCAACATATCTCTTCTCCATATATTTTGACTTAATTCTAACTCTTTATTTTTAAATAATATTTTTTTTAAATCTGAAAACTCTACTTGATCTTTAAAGCCTTTCACTTTAGTAAATTCTAAATCCGAATCTTTAATAATTCCTCCATAAACTTTAGGAAGTAAGAATAATGATTCAATATAAGTTTCCTCATATTTTAAACCACCTAACCCATTATGATCTAGATATTTATATCTATCCAAATCAGTAATTTTTTGATGACATTTAGCTGAATCTGTATCAATATATAAAATATCTAATTCTGGATCTAATACTAATTCATTAAGTTCCATTCTAGCATAAGCTGTGATAGCTGCTGCTATGGCAACTGAAGATTTTAATGTTATTTCATCAGAATTTTTTATTGTAATAACTAATGATTTTAAACTTTCACTAAATTCAATGATCTCTTTAATATTTACATTATCTTTAATAGAATATTTCTCAAGTTCAAGGTTATCCATGAATTTATATTCAGTTAACTCTTGTCTTAATCCCATTCTACCATATAATGAATTCATATTAATTTTACATATTTGATTTAGTGGATGATCTTTAGGTACAGATTTTCTTAAACTGAATAAATGGTCAATGAAATCTTTAAATAAAATTTTAGATCCAAACAGATATCCTTTTTGAATTGATTCAGGAATTATTTTAATTAAACCATTAGTTATTGTTTCATATTTTAATAATTCTGGTACATATATTCATTGATTTAAGAATGTTCCAGTAGCACATATTGATCTTAATACACCATTCATATTTACTATTGTTTGATAAACAGGTTTAATTATAGATTTATCTACATATATAGTACATTTAATAAATGCTAATTGATCTTTAAGTGATTCTAATGTTTCACCAGTTAATAATGGATTACCAATAAATCTAGTAATTTTACCAACAGGCATATATTGATTCATCATTTGACTAGGATACATTGATATGAAATCATATGAATGTACCTCTTCATTAGAATATAATTTATAAACCTCAGTATGTCCTCCATGATAAGCTTTAGATATATCTTTATAAATATCACCACTAATCAAGGGGATTAAATCTTCAGATTCTAAATATTTAGTTCTATAAATAGCCAGAGATAATGAAGAAGCTGTAGGATAATTATGAACATTTATTTTAAATTCTTCATAAACTATATTACTATATAAATTAATAATTAGAGCTAGAGACATTGAATCTCTTTCACAATACATTTTTAATTCTCTTAAGAATTCTACATTTTCTATTTCTCTTCTATTTGTTTCATGTAATAATGCATCAATTAAAATTTTATCTTTAATTTTATGCATTTCTGGATGATCCTTCAAGAATGTTTTAGATAATTTTTCTAATGAACTTAGTAGAATTAATAATGAGTCATGAAAAATAATATGATATCTATATCTATTGTTTTTCATTTTCCCAAATCTAAGTTTTATTGAAATGATTTTATTATCTCTAATTAAAGGTTCAATTTTAAAACTACATTCTTCACTTAAGTAAACTAAACTTTCTAATATAAGAATTCCATCGAAACCTGATAAATTATGAGCATATAGAACAAAATTATGATATTTAGGTTGAATAAATTTAATAAAAAAATGTTTTATAGAATTTATTCTATTTAATCTTAAAATTTCTGAGTTATTCAGTGTTTCATCATTATTTATTTTTTCATCTATAAATGATGTACTAACTTCTTCTCTATTTTTAAAATTTTCACTTAAAGTTTCACAATAAAGTTTTTTATGATAAAAATCAAAAGCTGATATCATAATTGGATCGAAAAATGTTTCTTTTCCAACTCGATCTAGGGAATTTAAATCAGTAATTGCTTCAATATCAAAAATTATAAACTTATTTAAATCATTTGTGGTTAATGATTTATTTATTTTTAAAGGTTTTAAAAATCCCTTTGCTTTATTCATATTGAATCTTTTGACTAATAGAATTTCTTTAGTTAATAAATCAATTATAAATACTTCTTTAATTTTTGACATTATAGTTCTCTCAAATAAGATTTCATTTTTATCTAATTTATGTAAAATTATTAATTTATCTTTAAATCTATATATTATAATTGATGGTTCATCTTGAATTCTAATGATTACTTCAGTTTCAATTGGAGATATATTATTATAATTAACTAAATATTTAATTTTATAATCTGATATATTTGAAATATCTGAGCAATTTGAATTTAATTTTAAGAAATCTCTATTAAAATTATTTGTACCTGCAAATGTTAATGGTATTTTAAATAATTTTAACGGATCCATATATTTTATTTTAGTTATTGAATCTTCTTTATAAATAATGTTTTGTTTTTTATCTTCAGTTTTTTCATCTGTTGGAAAAATATCTAAATCATTATTTATATCGGTTATCTTATAATCTATTGGATATATGTGATATGAAAATATTAAAGTTATAACTTTATATTGTTCTGAATTATAATCTTCAGCTCTAATATTTAATAAATGTTTAAATAAAGTTGTTAATTTAATGAAGCTGGTTTTATCAGCTCTAATCATAGTACTCATAGATCTAGTATAATCATTTATTGAAAGATCTTCAAATCTTAATTTAAAAATAATTCCAAATAACTGATTATCTTTAAGTTTATAAATATTATGATTAATAAAGAAAAGTCTTAAAGCTTTGTTAATATACAGTTTACTCAACTGATTTAATGTAGTAGCTTTATTTTGAGGGAACGGGAATATGAAATCTTTAAAAAATGTTTTTGTTTTCATTATTATTTTATTTTCTTTAATTTTTAATTTGAAACAATTATTACAACTACTGCTGTAACTCTCAATAAGAGACTGCTAAACCAAAACTTTAATGTTTTTATTCTAAAATATCATAAATATTACTTTATTAAAAGAAGTATAAATTTGTAGAATTAAAAAACAAAAATTAACCTAAGGTATAGGAAATATTAAAAAAAATAAAAAGAATTAAATAATAATTATGTAAGAGAAATAAATAAAAATGTAATTTGTGATGTTAAAGTTAAGAGGGCAGGTGATCCGATTGGTAATGGTGGTTCTCTGTAAAAGAATTGGTTAACAGCCATAAAAGGTTCGATTCCTTTACTGCTCAATAATTATAATTAAAAATATTAAAAAATAAATAAGTTAAATAAATTAATAAATTAATACATTTAATTATAAAATCTATTATTAATATTCTTAATAATACTAGTGTTTTTTTAATAAAAATAATAAATAATAATATTAAGAAAGATAATATCTTAATAATATTAGTATATATAAATACTAATAATATTAGTATTTAGCTGTTTGTTGAGACTAGATTTAAGACTTTAGCATAACGGTTAATGCAATTCGCTCATAATGGATATTATAAGGGTTCAATTCCCTTAGGTCTTATTGTATATTTGATTATTAATTCACTTTTAATATATCTTCTAATTTACTTTTATTTTAATTTGTTGACCCTTTTTATTTTTTCATCCTCTCTCGATTTAGTTAAAAAGGATAAAATTGTGAGCTGAACTAAGTAAGGAAAAAGGGGTTTCCTAGTATTACTATAATAAAAAGATTATTAAATTTTAACAATATAATATTAAATAAGATTTGTTTTTGTTGTTTTATAATTAAGGAAATTTAAATTATCTTCTGTTAAATTTCTACTTATTTTTAACAACTACTAATTTATAATTTATAATTTATTCTTAAATAAAAAGTTTGTTCCTTTTGTTTATTTTTTATAGGAATAGGTAGTGTAAAGTAGCTTTGTTTAATTAATTTACTAGTTTATTTTATGACTGCTTTTTAATTTCTAAGTAAAACTTTTAAACTTAAAAAAATAATTAATAAAAGAGACAGATATCATATTAAACAAATTATAATTTTTATATTATACAAACTCATCAATTATTTAACGGGATAATTTAAGCTCACTCTTTATTATGATTTTATTTAAGAAAATTTTAATTCAATTTTTATTTGGATTTGCAGGATTTGAATTTAATCACTTAAAATATAAAATATAAATATAAAAAATAACAATGATAGTAGCTTTCAGTTATCTTTTTATATTCTATTATAAGGGTACTTGGTCGAGTCTGGTTTATGGCGTTCGTCTTGAAAACGAATACTTCTAAAAAAAGTCGTGAGTTCAAATCTCACAGTGCCCGTTAAATTTAATTAAAAAAATATAATCTTTTCAATAAAAATTAAAATCTTAAATTAATATTATTAAAATTACTCTTCAACAAATAATTTAATTTTTAAATTAAATTAGTAATAAAAATTTTAATAATATTAAAAATAAAAAAGATTCAGGATTATTTCCGAAAAAAATTATCAAATTAGGTCTCCATTAATTTAAATAATCCTATCATAAATACACAAACTTAATAAAAAAAAATGGTATTTATTTCCAAAGTAATATAAATAAAAATATAATAATTGTTATTATAAATATTGAAATATAAATATAGGACATCTCATCTTATTTAAAAATAATTAAATCAACGAACTAAAACAATAAATTAATTTCAGAATAATAAAAATTTTAAATGATGGATTGCATGGTAGAAGACAAACTGGCCGGTCGCTTTTTTTGGGTAGAAGTATGTAGCGTGTTCGAGTCACGCCTACCATAAAAATATAAAAATTAAAAAACAAAAATTAAAAATTAATTGAAATATATATAATATTTATAAAACTAATAATAATTAATAGTCAAATAGAAAATATAAGGTCTTATGGCTGAGTGGTTTAAGCGAAGTACTGTTAATACTTTTTACAAGGGTTCAAGCCCCTTTAAGTCCTTACAATACTAAAAAAATTTGAATTAAAAATGGAATCTTTTTACTGTTATTTAATATTTTTTAAATTAAATATAATATTAATATTTTATTAATTATTATTTAAACATTAATATAAGGTATAAGTGAAAAATCTGTAACAAGTTTACTGAATAAAATAAAAATAAATTTCTATAAAAGAAGAATTAAATTTAGAGATATTCAAGTAGAAAATTAGTAAAGCGAACATGTTGAAATTTGGTAAACAATCTCCTCTTAAGCAGGAGTGGAAGTGATTCCTTAAGAGTTCGAGTCTCTTTGTTCGTATCCGTGTTTCAAAGATAGTGTTAAATTATTTTATATGTAAAAAAAAAATCAAACCATTTAGATTTGCTAGGAAAAGATTAAATCAATATCTGCTTTAAATTTCCTTTTCTTTTTTAATCATATGTAAAATAAAATACCCAGCGAGATAGTGTAGCGGTTTGCACAACAGTCTCATGAACTGTTAGTTTGGGTTCAATTCCTAATTTCGCTAATAATGTTTTGTTTTTTTAATAAAGATATTAAAGGAATAAATAAAGATCTTTTCGTATAGTGGTTGGTACAGCTCCCCTTCAAGTAGCAAGGATCAGTTCAAATCTGATAGGGATCATAAAATTAAATGATTCTTAAATATACCAGTACCATATATTGTTCTAATTTGATTGTTTATTAGCATAAGTGTATGATACACAGGTCTATTAATTGAATTATCAACAAAAATATCATAATATATAAATGATTTATGTCAGACTAGATCAACTAGTGTGAAACCACCATTTAAGAAATTAACAACTTAATTATTTACTTTACCTACTGGATATTCATATTTTTTCCTTAACTGTATAATATTGACAGAAATAATCCTAGGAATAGACTACTTCATTAGTGTATAATAAAAAATATACCTAAGAAATCAATACAATAAATTCTTAGTCAGTCTTTAGAAGTCTGATTTAAGATACCCACAATATCTCATTTATATTATAGTAGTAATAAAAAAATACTATAAAAGCTTACTTTTTTTAGCTAGCATTTAAGCCTACTGACTTATATTTTGAGGTCAGATTGGTAGCAAGTTTTTCATTTTGTGAGGAATGTAGTGAAAAAATAGTCAGCAGAGATAGTTCTTTAAAAATAAGAGCAACAGAAAATATTTATAAAAATGCCTCAATTAATACCATTTTAATTTTTTAATCAAATAATAATTGCCTTTATAGTATTATTTTCTATAATCTATATTTTATCTAAGTTCGTATTACCTCAATTTACTTTACAACAAGTAATTAGAATTTATATTACTAAATTAAGTAAAAAAAATTAATAATAACAATTAATTATCAATTTAAAGATAAATTAATTATACTAATATCCCCTGCTAGTTTATACACTATAAAAATGGCTTGTATAATATACTATTTATCAGAAAAGAAAAATAAAAGATGTTGTTATTCTTCTTAACAGCTATATTAACCTTTTTAAAAGAGGTAGAACTATCCTAGACTTTGCTAGTTCTAATAAGGATTAGGATTCTAAAATAATTAAAAAAATAGTTACAGGATTCAATCTATGATTTTTAAAAAATTTTTTAATTCTTTAAATAGAATTATTAATTAAAAAAGTTAATTAGAAGTACAAAGGATATTTTTTATTCTAAGAACAAATAGATTACTTATTATTTTTGTTAAATTAAAATTTTTAATTTAGTTATAAATTTATAACTAACTAGGATAGGAATTAAGTTATCTGATATAAATCTTTTAATTTATTATATAATAACAAATTAATGGTAATTAATTTAACTCTACTAAATAACAGTAGGGAGAATAATAAGTCAATTTATTAAAGTAAGCTTAATATAATTATAATCATAGGTTTATAAAGATTATTAGGTTTATTATGTTCAGGGAAAAATAAAAAAATTAATTAGCATTTATTAAATGTATCTAAAATGAAAAAAACAAATAAACTATGAATCTATCAATAATATTATTTTTAATAGGTATATTAGGTTTTATCTTAAATAGAAAAAATATAATACTTATGATCATAGCTATAGAAATAATGCTACTTGCTGTTACGCTATTAGTATTAATAAGTTCTTACGGTTTTGATGATAATGTAGGGCAAACTTTTAGTATCTATATCATTTCAATAGCTGGAGCAGAGTCTGTTATCGGTTTAAGTATTCTAGTTGCTTACTATAGATTAAGAGGAACTATATCACTTAGAACATAATGTATCTTTCAATTATAATTTTACCTTTATTAGGATCACTAGTATCAGGATTACTAGGTAGAAAAGTAGGAGTAACAGGATCACATTTTGTAACTTGTACTTGTCTAATCTTATCTTCTTTATTAATGACTATCGCTTTTTATGAAGTAGGTTTATGTGGTTCACCAGTTCATATAAATTTAGGTAGTTGGGTTGAATCAGAGATAATGTCAATCTCATGGGAATTCTATTTTGATCAATTAACAGTATCTTTAGGGTTAGCTGTATTATATTGTTCTAGTTTAATTCATATTTATAGTATTGATTATTTATCATCTGATCCTCATAATCAAAGATTTTTCTCATATTTATCAGCCTTTACAGCAGGTATGTTATTATTAATATGTGGAGGTAATTATTTTGTAATGTTTATAGGTTGGGAAGCTATTGGAGTAGTATCTTATTTATTAATTAATTATTATTTTACTAGAATACAAGCAAATAAAGCAGCTATGTTAGCCTTTACTATGAATAGAGGAGGTGATATGTTAATGAGTATAGGGTTTTTTGCTATTTTTGCATTATTTGGATCTTTAAATTATTCAGTAATATTCTCATTAGTACCTTATATCAATGAAACAACAATAAGTTTAGTAGCATTATTATTATTAGGTGGTGCTCTAGCAAAAAGTGCTAATATACCTCTTCATTCTTGGTTACCTGGAAGTATGGAAGCTCCTACTCCAGTAAGTGCTTTACTACATGCTGCTACACTAGTTACAGCTGGTATTTATTTATTATTAAGAAGTTCCCCAATATTAGAATTTAGTCCTACAGCTTTATTAGTAATAACTTTAATAGGTTCTACTACAGCTTTCTTTGCCGCTACTTGTGGTTTATTACAAAATGATTTGAAAAGAATAATTGCCTTTAGTACAATATCTCAATTAGGTTATATGATGATGGCTATAGGTCTAAGTCAATATAATGTAGCTTTATTGCATACAGTAAATCATGCTTTCTTCAAAGCATTACTATTCTTAGGAGCTGGAGCAGTCATTCATTCCTTTGCCGATCAACAAGATGTTAGAAGAATGGGTGGACTAATTAAATTCTTACCTTTCACATATTCAGTGATGTTAGTAGGATCTTTAAGTTTATTAGCTACACCTTATTTAACCGGATTCTATAGTAAAGATTTAATTTTAGAATTAGCATATGGACAATACAGCTTTAGTGGTATGTATGCCTTTATATTAGGTTCAATTACAGCAGGTATAACTGCTTTTTATAGTTTTAGATTAATTAGTTTAGTTTTCTTAACTACTCCTAATGGTCAAAAACAATCTTATTTAAACTCACATGAATCTAATATAGCAGTTATTATACCATTACTAATACTAGCTTTATTTAGTATTTTCTTCGGTTATGTATTCTCTGATTTATTTGTTGGTGTAGGTTCTGATTTCTTTGGTAACTCTTTATTTATTCATCCTAATAATATTTCTATCATTGAAGCTGAATTCTCTATTAACCCTGTAATTAAATTATTACCTGCAATATTAAGTTTAACTGGAGCTACTTTAGCTATACTACTATATAATAAAGCACCTGAATTTATTATAGGTTTCACTGATACTTCTTTAGGTAGAAAAATTTATAGCTTTTTAAATGGAAAATATTATTTTGATGTAATTTATAATCATTATATTGTTTCTGCAGGATTACAACTTGGTTATACTATCTCAAAACAAATAGATAGAGGAGCTATAGAATTATTAGGACCTTATGGTTTAGCTAAAGCATTTACTAATACTGGAATGAATATAGCTAAATTAGATACAGGTATAATTACTACTTACTCACTTTATATTACAATTGGTTTACTTTCTTTATTATTCTTAGTGTTTGCACCTGTTTTAATAGATACATCTATGATTAGTGAAATTAGATTAATTATTATATATTTTGCTTCATTAATTTTAGTTTTATCTCCTTCTAAATTTTAAATGTGACATTTAAAATTTTCTCCCTTTATAACCTTTGGGTTAAATAATTAATTTTAATTTATTTTTATTGGATAGAATTAAAACAAATCTTTAATAAAAAATTTAGACATTAATTTAAACAATTAATGAGTTTTAAACCCCCTCTTCCTGTTTTTAAATAGATATCGTAAGCATATTTATTAAATAACAAATTTTTATTATCAATATTATATAATTTATTATTACTGTGTGTATTTTGTTTTATAATTTGTATTTAATTATTTCTAAAATTTATTCTAAGTTTAATAGCTAATTTTTTAATCTTAATATAAACTTATAATTGAATATTTATATATAATAATCTACATTTAAATTTTGATATTCTACATCTTTAGCTGAATGGCCACAGCGTTTGTCTTCGGAACAAGAGTATATTGGTTCAACTCCAATAAGATGTTCTAAATTTTCACTTTAAAAAGTCATATCCAATCTACCAACTTATCCTAAAGTGTAGATTAAATTTAATATAGCCACTCAATTATCCTTATCTTTGGATAAAAAAGGGCTTATCTTTTTTTTAAGATCTTTAAAAGAGATTATATTTGTATATTAAATTTTAAATTTCTAAGTAGAGAATCTTGTTCTTATTTACCTTTTTTTTGTTGAACAGAAAATTTGAAGTTTCTATCTTAGCTTTAAAACAAAGATCAAAGGTAGTAGGAAAAATAAGAGATAGCAAATAATCTTTATTCAAAGAAAGAAAAAATTTATTAGTTACAAACTATAAATATTAAAAATAAACAATAAAATACAGTAAAAAAACAAAAATAAAAAATGAAACAATTCTTTATTTTATCTCCTTTAAGTCAATTTGAAGTAACAAGTTTAATAGGTTTAAATGCTCCTATCTTAGGTCATTTAAATATTTCTTTAACTAATTTAGCTTTATATGCTTGTTTTATCTTATTAATTGTTGTAGGATTACATTTTTATGGTAATAATGAATCAAAATTAATTCCAAATAAATGGTCAATCTCTTTAGAATCATCTTATGCAAGTTTAAGTTCAATGGTTAGAGAACAAATAGGATCTCATAATGAAGTATACTTACCTTTCATTTATTCTTTATTCTTCTTTATTTTAGTGGGTAACTTAATTTCTAATGTTCCTTATTCATTTGCTGTTACAGCTAGTGGAGTAGTTTCTATAGGTTTAAGTTTAACTATTTTTATTGGGGTGACTATCTTAGCTTTTTATGTACATGGGTTAAAATTTTTCTCATTCTTTGTACCTGCAGGAACTCCCTTAGGATTAGTACCACTATTAGTTTTAATTGAATTATTATCTTATTCAGCTAGAGCTTTATCATTAGGAGTTAGATTATTCGCTAATATTGTAGCTGGTCACACTTTATTAAAAATCTTATCTACATATTTATATCAATTATTTACAGGAAGCTTAATTGTAGCTGTAATTACTTTAATTCCTTTTGTAATCTTCTTAGCATTAGTTGGTTTAGAAATTGCAGTATCTTTAATTCAAGCTTTTGTATTTACATTATTAGTATGTTCATACTTAAAAGATGCTATCGAACTACATTAGTTTAAAAAAATAACATTTTTAATTAATATTAAAAACATAAATAATCTACGCCCCCTGACTGTCAGTAAAATATTTATATCAAATGTGATCCTTTATACCATATAATTAAAATATTTAAGGTTAAATCAGAAAAAAAAATAATATAAAGTGAAAAATAATTTCATTTATAAAAGAGAGATGGAAACTTCTTTCTTATTTTGAAAATTAACCGTTTTCAAAAGTAATTTATCAATCTACTATAGATAGATTTGAAAAACAAATCTTATTTAAAAGTAGATGAATCTAGGAATAGTGTTCAACGGTAAGATAAGACAATTGCTAATTGTTCGGGTGTTCAGCAAGCCCTTAGGTGTTCGAATCACCTCTATTCCGAATAAAAACAAAAAATAAAAGTAATAAATAAAACCTATAATAATATTAAAAATAATATAAATATTATATTAGAAATAAAAATTAAAAAAAAAGTTAGCTAACATGGAAAAATAAAAATTAATCAAAGATTAATTTCAATTGAACTGGTTAAATTCTACCAATGCCAAAGAAATAGGAACCCTTTATCTAATTTTTGCAATATTTGCAGGAATGATAGGAACAGCTTTTTCTGTTCTTATTAGATTAGAATTATCTTCTCCAGGGGTTCAATTTTTACAAGGAGATCATCAATTATTTAATGTAATAATTTCAGCTCACGCTTTCATTATGATCTTCTTTATGGTAATGCCGGGATTAGTAGGTGGATTTGGTAATTACTTCTTACCTGTTCACTGTGGAAGTCCTGATATGGCTTTCCCTAGATTAAATAATATCTCATTCTGGTTATTACCTCCTTCATTAATTTTATTACTTCTAAGTTCATTAGTAGAAAATGGAGCAGGAACTGGTTGGACTGTTTACCCTCCTTTAGCAGGAATTCAATCACATTCAGGTGGGTCTGTAGATTTAGCTATCTTCAGTTTACACCTTGCTGGAATTTCTTCTTTATTAGGAGCTATTAATTTCATAAGTACTACTCTAAATATGAGAACTAATGGAATGTCGTTACATAAATTACCTCTTTTTGTATGGGCTATCTTTGTTACAGCAGTATTGTTATTATTAGCTTTACCTGTGTTAGCCGGTGCAATTACAATGTTATTAACAGATAGAAACTTTAATACTAGCTTCTATGATCCAGCAGGAGGTGGTGATCCTATTTTATATCAACACTTATTCTGGTTCTTTGGTCACCCTGAAGTATATATTTTAATTATACCTGGATTTGGTATTGTAAGTCATATCGTTTCAACATTCTCAGGTAAACCAATCTTTGGTTATCTAGGTATGGTATATGCTATGTTCTCTATTGGAATTTTAGGATTCTTAGTATGGAGTCACCACATGTTCTCAGTAGGTTTAGATGTGGATACTAGAGCTTACTTTACAGCTGCAACTATGGTAATTGCTGTACCAACTGGAATTAAAATTTTCTCTTGGTTAGCAACTCTATACGGAGGTAGTTTAAGGTATAATACACCATTATTATTTGTATTAGGATTCTTAGCTTTATTCACTATAGGAGGTTTAACTGGAGTGGTATTATCTAATGCTTCATTAGATGTAGCTTTCCATGATACTTACTATGTAGTAGCTCACTTCCACTATGTATTATCTATGGGTGCTGTATTCGCTCTATTCGCAGGATTCTATTATTGGTCTCCAAAGTTCTTAGGAAGAAATTATAATGATTTCTTAGGTAAAATTCACTTCTGGACATTATTTGTTGGGGTTAATTTAACATTCTTCCCTCAACACTTCTTAGGTCTAGCAGGAATGCCTAGAAGAATTCCAGATTATCCAGATGCATTTGCAGGATGGAATGCAATTTCTAGTTACGGTTCATTAGTTTCAGTAGTAGCTACTGTTTTATTTGGTTATATTATTTATGATATCTTTGCTAACCAAACTGAAAGCTCTAATAACCCTTGGGCAGTACCTTCATATTTTACTAGCGATGCTCAATTTAACAATGAAACTCAAACGGCTAATACTTTAGAATGGACTTTAGCTAGCCCTATACCATTCCATGCTTTCAAAATGTTACCTATCCAATCTTAGATAGTAAATTTATTAAAATTTATACTTTTTAAATCCCCTTCTTAATTTTTAGATAAATTGTTTTTTCCTGATTAACAGAGGAGGATAAAATATTAATATTTATAATCTTAATGAAGGGCAATTATTTGATATAATCTAAAAATTTTAATTATCTTTATTATATGTAGATTCAGATATTATTTTTTAATCATTATTAAAATTTAATAAAAATCTAGATTGCAGAAAAAATGATAAATTAAAAATATAAAGTAATAATAAAAATCAATTAACCTTAATACTCAATATTCAGTAAAATTTTGTTCTTCAATAAGATCCTAATAAAATTATCTATAAATTTGTTTATCATTAATTTAGTAATCCTAACTTAAATGTTTCTGATTATTTAATTGAAAGAGTATTTCATAAGAATAAAAAAATATAATTCTTAAAAGATTATAGAATATTCATATTTTGAATTTTTTATATTTTATAAAAGGGAGTTATAATCAAATCTCTTAAGACTAAAAATAAAGATAAAAATTTATTAGCTTTAGATAAATGAAGCTCATATTATGATAAAATTTTTGATACTTTTTAAATTTTACTTCTGCGTGGAGATCTTATACTAAAAATATTTTTACTAAGTAATAATTAAATTAATATTTTACCTTATAAAAGATGGAGCTAAAAAAAATTAATTATGATTTAATAAATTTAAAATTTTATTTAGATTTATAATCTAATTTTAAATTAGAAAACTAACCTAGATGAAATTATGTAATATAATTTATATAATTAATAATATAGTATTATTAGCTATCCTAATTTATTGAGAATAAAATTCTTAATTAAATTTAAGGAAATATATTTTTCATTTTAATAAGGTAAATTTCCTGGTAATAAATGAAAAATAGATTAAATGAAGAAAATTTAAAGAATTAAAGATATAATTAGAAATTAAGTTTAAATTCACTTCATTTAATCAAAATAATTTCAAATTATATATAAAATTTAAATAATAAATGACAATCTATAAAGTCAAAAATCAAAATCTTGATTCTAATTTTAAACTAAACTTTACACACCCTACTAGTCAAATGTTACGAGAGTATTCATCTTTAAATTATAACCTTAATAAGCAAAATTTGAAGATAGATAGTAGAATTTTACCTTTATTCAGAACTCCTTTACTTAGAAAAAAAAATGAAGAAATTCAAGTGGATATTAACAAATATAATCTAAATATTAAAAATAATTTAAATCATAAATTTAGTCATCAAATATTAAAAATTTTCTTAAAAGGAATTACTTTATATAATCTAAATTTAAAAAATTTCTTATTACAAGGTAATAAGTTAAATTTAATACTGAATATTAAAAAAGATAAATTATATGAATTAAATACTCGAATATCAAATTTCTTTCAACGAGTAAATAAATTAATTTTTGAATTAAATGAAAAAACTGTATCATCTAAATTTAATAATAGCAAAAAAACATTAATTAAAAAAAGTGATACTTTATTTGCTAGACCCGTAAATAATGGCTTATATAATTACCCTAATCTTTTTGGTAGAAATATCAGTAAGGAATATGGATTTAGAAAATTATTAATTATTCATCAAATCTCCACAGAAAAATTAGGAACGGAAATAGAAAACAATAAAGAATTAATAAAATTTGGTCAGGAAATATTAAATGATCTAGAGTATCAAATTTCTCAAAATAAAATATTAATTAATAAAATAAAAAACACCTCTTTATTCTCCTTAAATAATAATAGTCCTTTAAATTCTAATCAAATTAATTCTAATCTAATACTTAATGAACAATTAAGTCCTATAAACCAATCTTTATCTGGAACTCAAACTGAAGAATCTAATAATAAAAATTTATTATTAAATAAAATATTTAATTCAATTAATAAATCAAATGAAATTAAAATAGAATATACAATTAATTCTATATTCAAAAATAAAGAATTTGATTATAAAACTGATTCAATCTCTATGAATTCTAATCTGATACCTGTAGTTTATAATAATAAATCTGTTTTAGAGGATAAAAATTTATCTAATTCTCCTATTATTAATGAATATTTAAAAGCAATAAGTAAATTTAATATAATACATAAGGGTATCTCTATTAATTACTCTAATATAATTGGTTTTAACTTTAATAGTGAAAACAATAAACTTTTTAAAGATATTTATAATTTATTAGTTTATTCATTTAAATCTATGTTTTGTTTAATTAGTAAACCTGTCTTCGTTATTACACCTAATAAAATTATAATTCAATTATTTTATTACTTATTTATTCCTAATATTTTAAAATCTAAAAAAATCTATAAATTTGGAGATAAACGAAGAAATAATTTAAGAATTTATTTAACATGGAAAAAAAGAAGAAATAAAATCAAAAAACTATATAGAAAACTTAGAAAAATTAATATTAACAATAGAATTAAATTAAGAAAATTATATCTTTATAATATTACTCAAATTTTCCCTAATAAATTTAAAAAATTATGTGAAATTTTAAGTAATTTATTTAAAAAACCTGTAGAATTAGATTTAATACGGTTACATTACCCTTACAATGATAGTAATATATTAGCTAATTTCTTAGCTATTCTTATTAATAGAATTAAATTAAGAATTATCATTAAAAAACTATTTGGTAATGCTATACTTAAAAATAAAAAATTCAGTAGTACAAAAACTAATAAACTTAATATTATACCAGCATTCTTATCAGGTATAAATATTAAAGTGGCTGGACGACTATTAAATAATAGAATTGTTCCTAGAAAAACTGTAAAAACAATAAGACGAGGATCAGTAGCTAAAGGAAAAATAAATTATCTAGATGTTGCAAGATCTACTAATAAAAACAAAAGAGGTGCTTATAGTATTACAGTTTCATCAGGACAAAAATATTTTTAAATTTAATGTGCAGCAAACCACTTATCCCATCTTTCTAATCTAAAGAGGAAGGTTAGGTGAAAACAAACTAACTATTTATGGATTAAACTTTGTAATATAACAACCCCTTCCCTTTTCTATATTATTCTAATTAAGTATTATTTAACCTAACCTTTAAAAATAAGAAGATATTCAAATCTTTTGACTTTTTAGATTTTTATTTTAAACTGAATTAAAAAACTAAATAAAAATTTAAAAGAGGAGTTAATAAGGTTATATTTTAAATAAAAATATTAGTTGTAATAACATTTATTTTGTAAATATTTTTTTTAATAAATATCTCTAGATTAAACCTATCACATTTAAATCCTCTATTTTTAATTAGAAATAAGTATTTTCTTTCAAAATAAGCTAATTTGGCCTATATAATTATTTACTTTGCTTTTTGGTAGTTTTAAGGTAGAAGGTAAATATAGAGCGAAAAAAAGAGGTGAAAATTTTAAGATTACCACTAAAAATATAATTTACTTTTTATTTTTAAATATATAAAGGTTCGAATCCTTTACTCCTGAGATTATATTTACAACTAATTAAATATTTTTGTAAATATAAGAATACACAAAGATGAATCTTAAGATACCAGTGAACTCAATTGTTTAAATAATTAAACTAATCAGTTTTTAGGAAAAATATTCATTCCTCTGCTTAGTAGCAACCACAATTCTTTAATTGATTACCTTGTCTTTTGATTAATGACTTGAAGAATACAATTATTAATTCCTTCTTTAGTTTGAAGAATATTAGTTTTCTTAGGATTAAGTTACCTATCTGAACAAATTTATTTTTACTCTACACTTTATATTAGGAAAGAGTTTTAAATTATCATCTTCTTGCCTATATAGACTAAAGTAAATTGATTTTGATTTAAGTTTAGGATGAATAAAATATTGTATTCTTCTCTTCTACATAAAGGGGAAATATTAAAATCAAAAGGTTGTTGAGATTCACTGAGTATTTAGCTCTTATGATATGTAAATCAAATATGATTTATTTCTATAATAAGAGGAAACAGTAAATTAAGATTAAAATTAAAATAAATAACAAATGTCTTTATATCTTTCAATTTTTAATACAATATATAACGATGCACCACAACCTTGGCAATTAGGATTTCAAGATAGTGCAGCACCAGGTTTTACAGGACTTGTAACATTACATAACACTATCGGATTTTATTTAATCGTAATTTGCTTTGCAGTTGCTTGGGCTTTATTCTCTACTGTTTATTACTATAGTTCAAAAAATAATCCTATAGCACATAAATATTTAACTCACGGTACATTTTTAGAATTAATATGGACTATATCTCCAGCATTTATCTTAATTGCTATTGCTTTCCCTTCTTTCAGATTATTATATTTAATGGATGAAGTAATCTCACCTACATTAACTATTAAAGTAGTAGGACACCAATGGTATTGGTCTTATGAATACTCTGATTTTGTCACAGATAGTGGAGAATCTATTGATTTTGATTCATATATGATACCTGAATCAGATTTAGAATTAGGTCAATTCAGATTATTAGATGTGGATAATAAACTAATAGTTCCTGTAGATTGTCATATTAGATTAATTGTTACTGGAGCTGATGTATTACATTCTTTCGCAGTACCTTCATTAGGATTGAAATTAGATGGAGTACCGGGTAGATTGAATCAAGTGTCTTTCTTAGCAGAAAGACCAGGTACTTTCTATGGTCAATGCTCAGAAATTTGTGGAGTTTGGCATGGGTTTATGCCTATAGTTGTTGAAGCAGTATCTTCTCAAGATTTCTTAATTTGGGTTGATTCAGCTTCTCAATAATTCCCATTTATTATTTAATATATTAATTTATTCTCTACTTGATTCATTTTCATTAATAAAAAGGAGAGGATAAATCTAATCTTTAATTATTCCCCCTTCCTTTTTTATTTCTAATAGAAGATAGGAAAGGATAAGTTTATATCTTATAATTAATAATAAATTAAAAATTATCAAATATAAAGAGAGGTAGTATAAAAATTATCTTTCAAATCCAAATTATATTCATATAATTTCATATTTTACTATGATCTATCTTTCTGTTATTTTAAACAACTATTGTTTTAATATGACTTTATTAATGGCCCCTTTAAATTTAAATAACAAATAAAGTAAAATTTTATTAAATAAATCAAATATAAAAGAACAATAAGAAAGTTAGTACCGTAATATTATAACATTAAATTTTAATCTTATTTAACCTATAAATTATTATATACTAAAGAAAAGACCCCTTAAAATCAAAAAGAGTAAAAATAAAACACATGTATTACTTTATAGAAAGTTTTTACATTAAAAATAAAAATACAATATGAAATCATTTATATAAATTTACTGTGATATCTTTATAATTCATATATAAATAAAGATAATTATAGGAGATTTAAATAAAAATAAAATAAATTTTACACTAATATGCTTACTTCTTTGATACTTATTCCTATTATAGGTTCTCTATTAATATTATTAATTCAAGAGAATACAGATCAAGGTAAAAAAGAGATGAAACAAATAGCTCTAACTACTTCTTTAATTAATTTTTTTATCTCTTTATTTATTTGGTATCAATTTGACTCAAATACTTCTCAATATCAATTTGTTTCGGAATTTAATCAATTAAAATTTTGTCATTTAAATTTTGGTGTAGATGGAATATCAATTTATTTTGTATTACTAACTACATTTGTAACTCCAATTGCTTTATTATCTAATTATACCAATATAAATAAAAATTTAAAGATTTTTTTAATCTCTTTTTTATTATTAGAAAGTTTACAAATATGTGCTTTTGTATCATTAGATTTATTACTTTTCTATGTTTTCTTTGAAAGTGTATTACCTATCTTATTTATAGTCATTATTATATTTGGACATGGTAATGATAGATTTAGATCTGCTTTCTTATTATTTTTATATACTTTAGCTGGTAGTTTACCTATGTTACTTTCAATCTTAGTAATATATAGTTATATAGGATCTACAGATTTCCAATTAATTTCTTTATATGAAATAAGTTTAGATAGTCAAAAATTATTATGGTTAGGATTTTTTATAGCTTTTGCAGTTAAAACTCCATTATATCCATTTATTATTTGGTTACCTAAAGCTCATGCTGATTCACCTTTAGCAGGATCAATTATACTAGCTGCTACTATATTAAAATTAGCTACTTATGGTTATATGAGAGTTTTAATTAACTTTTTACCTGATGCTACAAATTATTTTAGTCCTTTAGTTCAAACTGTGGCAGTAATTGCAATAATTTATGCTAGTTTATCAACTATTATACAACAAGATACTAAAAGATTAATTGCTTATAGTAGTATTGCTCATATGGGAGTAGTTGTTCTAGGTTTATTCTCTAATACAATACAAGGTATTGAAGGTGGAATATTATTAGCTTTAGCACACGGATTTGTATCACCCGCTTTATTTATTTGTGTAGGAGGTATCATTTATGATAGAACTGGAACTAGAGTAATTAATTATATTAGAGGTTTAGTTACTTATATGCCTGTATTTACTATTCTATTCTTTATGTTCACTTTAGCTAATACTGGAATACCTTTATCTCTAAATTTCTTAGGAGAACAATTATCATTAATTGGAATATGGCAACAAAATCCTATTATAGCAGCTTTAGGTGCTACTGGTATAGTACTTTCTGCATGTTATTCTTTATTTTTATATAATAGATTATCTTATGGAAATCTATCACCTTTATTAACTCCTGTTAAAGATTTAAATAGAAGAGAATATTATCTATTAATTAGTTTATTAATACCTACTTTCATTTTAGGTATATTACCTGATGTGATATTAAATTCTCTTCATACTTCAGTATCTGCTTTAATATTCGCTAGTTAAACTTTAACAATTAAAAAATTAAACAAAATATAAAAAATAATTAACAATGACAACTTTATTTATAAATTTATTAGCTTTTGGTACATTATTATCTAGTGTATTTTCTATTACATCTAAAAATCCTGTAATTTCAGTAATTTTTTTAATTACTACTTTTGTTCAAGCAGCTGGATATTTAATTCTTATTGGTATTAATTTTATTGGTATTTCATATGTTGTAATATATGTGGGTGCTATAGCTGTTCTATTTTTATTTGTAATTATGATGATAAATATTAAATTAACAGATATTTTAGAAACAGGTACTCAATATACCAAAAATTTACCTTTAGCAATAGCAATTGTATCTTTGTTTATATTTATCATATTTACTATAATACCTTTCAATTTTAATAATGTTCCAGCTTTATCTATTTTATTAGATAAAATTACATATTTAAATAGTATCTTATCAAATTCTAATACAGTATCTATTAATTTAATTAATTCTATTGTAAATAATTATTTTGCGACATCATTGTCTGATGTTATTATTACAGATTTCCAACAAATTGAAGTATTAGGTCATGGTTTATACACTTATGGTGCTGTATTATTAATTACTTTAAGTGTTATATTATTACTAGCTATGTATGCTACAATTGTTATATCTAAATCTAAAAAATCTGAATAAGATTTTTTTAATATTAACCCCCTTCTACAAATTTAATACTTAATTAAAAATTATAATAATCTAAATATAAAATATATAATTTAAAGATTCAAACTAAACTTTATAATTAGTATTAAATTTGTATATTTATCTCAATTTTATAAAATTTAAAGAATAAAAGAGGCTAAGAAATGATTTTTACATCTATTTTAACATTAATAGTGGCTAAGGCCCTACCATCATTAAATATTAAATTATCTCCTATTTATTTTACAAGAATTTCAGCTATAATTTTCTTATATGCCGGAGTATTATCATTTAATACTCTATATATTCAGTCTATTGGATCAGGTATAGGTATATATAGCGGATTATTCCACGTTACACAATTAACCCAATTAATAGAAGTCTTTCTATTACTCATTGGTTCTTTGATATTAATTGCTTGGCCTTTAAAACAAAATACTGAAAATACAAACAAAATTTTGAATTCATATTCTACAGATTATTCTTTATTAGTATTATTCAGTACACTAGGTTCTTGTTTATTAATATCTTGTTCAGATTTAATATCAATGTATTTAAGTATAGAATTACAATCTTTTGGTTTATATATATTATCAACTTTATATAGAGATTCAGAATCATCTACTTCAGCAGGTTTAAAATACTTCTTATTAGGTGGTCTATCTTCTTCTATAATATTATTAGGATCAGGTTTAATATACGCTTATACAGGTTTAACTAATTTTGATGCTATATATAGTTTAATATCGGTATGTGATTACAATCATATATTACAAGGATTTAATCTAGGTTTAATCTTAATAGTTGTAGGATTTTTATTTAAAATAGCAGCAGCACCTTTACATAATTGGTCTCCAGATGTATATGATGATACACCTACAATAGTAACAATATGGTTAACTATTATACCTAAAATTGCAATACTAATTTTTTTATTAGAATTAAATACTCAAATAGGAATAATAGGAGGTGAAACTAAATTAATAATCAATACAAATGGATATGCAGAAATATTACAATCCTTAAATTTAAGTACATTATCAAATTTATCAACTCTAGCAACACAATCCTTAATAAATATAATTGGTGATAGTTCTATTAATATTTTAAAGAATTTATTATTAATAAGTTCATTATTATCATTAGTAGTAGGTACAGTAGTAGGATTAGCACAAACAAAAATAAAAAGATTATTAGCTTATAGTACAATTTCTCATATTGGATTTATTTTATTAGCTTTAGCTATTAATACAGAACAATCAATTGATTCAATGATATTTTATATAATTCAATATACAATAACTAATTTAAATATCTTCTTAATTATATTAGCTTTAGGTTATATAATTAAAACTTATTCTAATACAAATAATTCAAGTTCTTCACTTTATAGTGGAGAGGAAAAAGATATTAAATATATATCTGAATTTAAAAGTCAATTTTTCTTAAATCCTTTACTTAGTTTAAGTTTAGCTGTTTGTTTATTCTCTATGGCAGGTATTCCTCCTTTAATAGGTTTCTTCTCTAAAATGTTTGTATTATATTCAGCAGTACAAAATGGTTATAATTTTATATCTATTGTAGCTATACTAGTAAGTGTAGTTAGTGCTTCTTATTATTTAAAAATTATAAAAGTTCTTCACACGTCTACAGAAGAGGAAGATACAAATTATTCAGTAGAAAATGAATCTATCTCTACAAGAATTCTATCAAAAAATGAAGGTGAAGTGCAAAACACTATCTTAACAAACTTCCATAGTTATTTAATTTCTATTTTAACTTTATCAATCTTATTTTTTATTTTAAAACCTTCTTTAATCTTAAATAGTACTCAATTACTGTCTTTATCTTTATTTAATTTCTAATGAGTAATTTATTTTTTCTATTTATTTTTGTTCCTATTTTAGCTTTTGTTTTTTTAGGTTTAAATCTTTTATTTGCTCCTCATAGACCAGATGATTCTAAAGTTTCAGCTTATGAATGTGGATTCAGTCCTGTTTATGGTCAAACAAGATCTACTTTCCAAATTCATTTTTATTTAGTGGGAATGTTATTCTTAATTTTTGATCTTGAAATTTTATTATTATTCCCTATTGCAGTAACTTTATACCAAGTTTCTACTTTTGGTTTTTGTATAGCATTAATCTTCTTTATTGTATTAACAATAGGATTTGTATTAGAAATTGGTTCAGGTGCTATTCAACTTTCAAATCTTAATTTAAAAAAAGAAAATAACTAAAAATTAATTTTTTTTTAATTATAATATTGAAAATATTATAAAATTTTAATCCCCTTCTCTCACAATTTCAATTTTGATTATTTTTCTATATTCTTTTTATAATAATAAGGTGAGTATAAATTAAATATATTATTAAACTGATAAATTTAATATATGTTTATAAAAACAAAAGAAAGAGATTTACCTCTTTTCTCTTTAGAAGAATAAAAATAGTAAATTCTATTTATTTTTATTAAATTTAAAAAAGATAGTACAAAAATTTAAAATTTAACTATTAAAAGTATCAATAACAATATTGTATAACATCATAAATATATATCATAGAGATATAAGTAATTCAAAGGGGTTATTAAGGAAAACTACTGCAAATTTATAAAAAAGGAGGTATAACACCAAAAGCTTCAGAAAGAATATTTATATTCTTTCCATATTTGAAAAATGTAAGCGATCCTAAGGTAAACCTTTATAAAAATTACTTCCTGAAGTAAAACATTTTATTAAGGAAAGGAAAGGAAATCAACCGAGACTCCGAAAGTAATGGTGAGTGAAATCGGATTAGCCTAAATTTTTTTTAATAATTGAATAATTTAAACCATTTTTCTATTTTAATAAAATAATAATAAAAAGGTGGTGTATTAGTAAGCATAAAAATTTTTAAATTTTTTCATTATTGGAGGATCTAAAATTTTATGTTCCATAGAAGGTTAAATACAAAAGTCCTGTAGATTATTAAAAAAAATAAAAATTTTAATATAAAATATTATATTAACTAAGAAGTACGATGAGAGATAACTTGTTGGAAAATAGGGGAACCATCCTCTAAGGCTAAGTATTATAAATTTAGCGATAGTGAAAAAGTACTGTAAAGGAAAAGTTTGAAAAGCGAGTGGAAAACAAAAAGTGATTTATTAAATTATTATTCAGTTAATAGTTTAATAAAGAATCGGTGAAATAGATCTTGAATTAGTAACTCTATAAGCAGTCGGAATTCATCTTTAAATCATATAAGGTAAATGAATGACGGCGTACCTTTTGCATAATGGGTCAGCAAGTTAATAGGAGTAGCAAGGTTAAAAGCCTTAGCGAAAGCGACTGGACTATATTATAAAAATTTTATTTTTATAAATAAATAGTAATGGATAAGTTACTTCTATTAGACCCGAAGCCAGGTGATCTTACCAAGACCAGATTATAATGGATCGAACGGGTGAATGTTGCATAATTCTCCGATGAGTTTTGGTAAGCGGTGAAATGCCAATCTGACCTGGTGATAGCTGGTTTTCTACCGAAACATATTTAAGTATGATGTCTACACAAAATTTATGGAGGTACAGCAAGGCAATTCCCAACAAGTATGAAATCTATTAATAATAATTTTATATGCGTTTAGGTTGCGGGGATCTCGAAAATCTTACCTTTGGAAACGAATCTCGGAATTACATAAATTAATGGTAGATATTCAGACTACTCATGCTAAGTTGGGTAGTCAAGACGGAAACAGCCGAGAACACAGATCAAGGTCCCAAATGATTGTTAAGTGAAATTAAGGTTGTAGCATAATCGTATACAGCTGTGAAGTGAGCCTGGCAGTCGCTACTTTTAATGAACGTTTGTAACAACGCATCAGCAGTAAAGATCGTAGCACCGAAAATTTAACGGGTCTAAAACAATCAACCGATATCGTGTTGGTTAAAAATTAATTTTTATTATATAAATTTGTTTTTAATCTAGGTAGTAGAACATTCAGTCAATTTGATAATAAAATAGTGTTTCATTATTTTTAGGTAACTGAAGAGAGAATGCTGACATGAGTAACGTAAAAAGAAGTTATAATACTTCTCGCCGAATACGAAAGGGTTGCAAATTGGAAAGGTTAATCCGTTTTGTGTTAATGCGGCCTCTAAGGACCAAAACCAAAGTTTTGGCTGATGAGTTTAAAATAGAAAGTCCATAATTTTATATATGGACCAGGAAAAGAATATTTTTTGTTAAATTTTTAACTATAAACTACCGTACCCTAAACCGACACAGGTTCGTAAGTAGAGAATACTAAGGCGTAGAGCTAAAAGTTGTTAAGGAACTCGGCAAAATAACCTCATAAGTTAGACGAAAAGAGGTACCATTTATGTTTTCTATTTAATGGATAGATAAATGGTGGCACAGAATCGGAGGCCACGACTGTTTACTAAAAACACAACACAGTGCAATCATTAATATGGTAGTATACTGTGTGAAATTTGCCCAATGCCATTAATATAAAAGCAGTCATGGGAAACTGTGACTAATTGAAAATCTGGTTAATAGCGGTCTTAACCATGAGGATCCTAAGGTAGCAAAATAAATTGGCCATTAAATGTGGTCCGGTATCAATAATGTAACGATGGCCTCACTGTCTCTACAACTTGCTCAGTGAAATTGAATTACGCGTGCAGATGCGCGTTACCTCCAGTGGGACGGGAAGACCCTATGCAGCTTTACTGTAGTTAGTTATCATATGAATCTAAAACAACTTTAATTAATAGTGAATAGGTAAGTCGAAAGACGTATAGTGGAAACCTTACAATTAAGGTTGGGTTTATGTTTACCTTATACACCACTACTATCTTTCTTTAAAAAAAGAAGAATTATTAGTGGAACGAAGGGAGAGTTGACTAATTGGCAGTTTGACTGGGGCGGTCGTCTTTAATAGAGTAACAAAGTACATCCAAATATTTCATATTTATCAAATATTTTTATTTCTTAATCAGATTAATTTTTGATTAGAAAAGAAATATTAAAACAAATAACTTTTCCCTTAAAATGGGACTGTTGTAAAATAACAGAAAAAAAAGTAAAATTTATTAACTAAAACAAAACTTTGTCTTTACTTTATCTCTTCATTTTTACTTTATCCTCTAGATAAGGTTAAGAAGGAGGAAGAAAAGTACAAGATTTAGTCTCAATTTAACATTTAATTTTTACAAGGTATAGCTAGAAATTGAATGGAGATCAATCAACCAGTGAAGGGTTGCGCATAGTACAATGGCGGAAAGCATGCTTAACTGAAAGACTCAAAAGTCGCACAGATACGTAAGTAGGGCATAGTGACCCCTCGCTATAGTATGGAATAGACGGGGATCAATTGATAAAAGTTACGCTAGGGATAACAGGCTGATAGCCGACGAGAGTACACATTGTCTCGGCTGTTTGGCACCTCGATGTCGACTCATCCTATCCTCCGGGGGTAGAAGCTTGGAAGGGTTCGGCTGTTCGCCGATTAAAAGGGTACGTGAGTTGGGTTTAATACGACGTGAGTCAGTATGGTCCCTATCTTCTGGAGGAATAAGTAGTAAAAAGGGGCAGACCTTCTAGTACGAAAGGACCAATAGGCTGTGTTTCTCTAGTGCACCAATTGTTTTTACTTTTTTGTAAGGGACTCTCACTTTTTAAAAATAAGTCAGGGGAAAATCCTTTTTAACTTTCTTGCAAAAGTTTTAACTCAAAACCCCAAAGGTGATGAGAAAAAGGTAACAAATAGGAACGCATAGTTGGGTAGCCACAAACATAATAGATAAGTGCTGAATGTCTCTCAAGCAAGAATCTAACCCCTAGATACTAAAAATGGATCTCTACCTAAAATTTAACTGTTTTAGTATAGAGTTTAAACCATTAATTAAGAAATAGAACATTTCTAGATAGGCTGCAAATGTACGTACTGTAAAGTATTTAGTTTAGCAGTACTAATTTATAAAGAAACTTGATGTTAAAGGTTGTAATTTTTTATTTTAATTTAGTCCATTTATAATTCTAAAGATTGAAATGCAAATACTTAATTTATTATTTAATTTATATATATAACATTTAGCTAAAAAGAGTACCTATATATATATTTATATATGTATTCTAATCATTATAAATATTAATATTTAAGTTTGTTTAGTATAACTGTAACTATTGTTTGATTTTAATTATATAATTATAAAAGATTATATAAAAATTTTAATTCATTCTTAATTTTAATATTAGTTTATCAAAAATTCAACTTCTAGCCAATCTTTACTTAATTAAAGTAATAACTGTTCTTAGTTTATTAATTCCTTCTAGCAAAAATTTTAATTTTCTATTTTTTAGATAATCAGTTATATTGGTATAGAAAACTATTTAAAAAGGATTAATATATTAAGCAGCGTATCTATATCCTCAACTTGAATTTATAGAATAATAAAAATTTAAAATTAGATAGAACATAGTTATCATTAACCCTGCTTTATTTAGTGTTATGATAAAGGTTGCTTAGTGAAGGAGGAGTTAGTAAATTTAAATTAGATTTCTTCAGATTTTTTGATTTATTTAATAATGTAAAATTATTAACTCTCTTAATTTGATTTAAAACAAATCTTTTTAATTATTTAATTTATAAATTTAACTATTGAGATTTAATTATACTTTTTTATTTCAATCAAATTTGATTGAAATAACTATTAATTTAAAAGAGTTGATCTATTTAAGTATATTCCCTTTTTTATTTTTAATTAATTCTTAATTTAAAGTTGAAAAAATTTTCAATTATAAATGAAAATTCTTAGTATATACTACTGATTTTCGAGATATCCTATATTTCTTATTTAACTAAGAAGGTGAAAATAACTATTTTTTTAATTTATTATATAAAAAAATATATACATTAATTAAGTTTATTGATTCATCTATTAGATTACTACTCAACTCTTAAATAGGAGGAAGTTGAATCCTAATTTTTAATTAAATAAAAATAATTTAAGATAAAAATTTTGTTTAGATTATGAAAATTAATAACTGTCTTTTGGAGTCTTAATGATAAAAAATTATATTAAAGGGGCTAAGTTTACAGATGGTTCTGTAGAAGACCTGCAAAGTCTTTCTCATTAAGGTTCAATTCCTTCTTAGCTCTATTATTTGTTGTTATAATTAAATCTAACAAACTTTTTTTTAATTATTAGATTGATATTTACCTACCCTTCCTTATTTTTAGTTTCTTCCTTTTTTTAATGAATATAAAGTAATAAAAGGGATATGATTCTAGGTAAAAGTTAAAAATAGTTAATCTTAAATTTTTATTTTAAGTTTATCTCGGTTCTCTTAGTTCAATCGGTTAGAACTACATTCTTCTAAAGTGTTAATTTTGGTTCGAGTCCAAAAGAGGACTTTATTTATATTTTGTTTATAATATTCCTTCTGTAATATCTGATATAAAAGAAGTTAAGTTATACAAAATAGATAGTTATATAAAATATTAAATTAAAGCCTATAATTTAATGGTTAGAATAATATCTTGATAAAGAATCAGTAGAAGTTCAAATCTTCTTGAGCTTAAATTAGAAATATTTATATAAAAAACAAAAATAAATATAAACAATCGTTATAGTGTCAATATTTATTTGTTATTTTTGTTTTTATTAGTGATAGTATCTCTACTTTTTCTAGGTATACTTTTACAAAATAATATATAGATATAAATCAAAGAAATATAAAAACATATAAAATAAAATTTAATAATATAAAACTTATTAATTTTATTTTTGATATTTTTTTTTATTATCACTTTTGTTTGAAAGCAAAATATATATAAAGAAAGATATTTTACTATTGAATTAATAAAAAAAATTTTTAAATTATTAGACAAAATTTAACTTGATTTTATATCAAGACTGTATAAATTTTAAATACAGTGATTTTCATTACTATTTTAATGTTATATATCTTTAAAGAGAAATATATACATATTAAATTTTAAAATAATATTTATTCTAAACAAAATATAATGAAAATAATTATAAATAATCAAAATTAAAAACTAAAGATGATAACTCAAAATTTAATGTCAACGCTTATAGGAGTGATTCTTAATTTAATAGATATCTTATGTGTAATTCTACCTGTTTTGTTGGCTGTAGGTTTTATGACTATTATAGATAGAAAACAATTAGCAGCACATCAAAGAAGAGTAGGACCAAATACAGTAGGATACTATGGAATTCTTCAACCTTTTGCGGATGCTCTAAAATTAATTCTTAAAGAAACAGTAATACCTTCTCATTCTAATAAAGTCTTATTTTATTTAGCACCTATATCAACCTTAGTATTTAGTTTATTAGGTTGGGGTGTAATTCCTTTTGGTCAAGGATTAGCTATATCTGATTTATCATTAGGTATTTTATACACATTAGCTTTATCTTCATTAGGAGTATATGGGATATTATTAGCAGGTTGGTCAGCTAATTCTAAATATGCCTTTTTAGGTTCACTTAGATCTACTGCAGCTATGATTTCATATGAATTAATTTTAAGTTCAGCCGTACTTATTATTATTTTATTAACTGGTTCTTTAAATTTCACAACAATCATAGAAACTCAACAAGCAATTTGGTTTATTGTACCTTTATTACCTGTATTTATATTTTATTTCATAGCTATTCTTGCTGAAACTTCAAGAACACCTTTTGATTTACAAGAAGCTGAATCAGAATTAGTAGCTGGATTCTTTACTGAACATTCTTCAGTACCATTTATATTCTTCTTCCTTGGAGAATATTTATCTATTGTTTTATTCTGTAGTATCACAGCAATGTTTTTCTTGGGTGGATATAATATGCCTGAATTATTTATAAATGATTCTTTAATTAATCTACAATCTATATTCTTAGGTTTGAAAACTTGTATTTTCTGTTTCTTATTTGTATGGGTTAGAGCTACTTTACCTAGATTAAGATATGATCAATTAATAGATTTATGTTGGTTAAATCTTTTACCAGTTGCTGTAGCATTTATTATACTTGTACCAAGTATTTTAGTAGCTTTTGATATTTCACCTTATTAAAATTAAATAATATAAATATAAAATTTAATATCACCCCTTCTACCTTATTAACTCTTAAAAGTGTCTTAATTTAAAAATATTAACTATTAATAAATTTAAATTTTTATCTCTATTATAAATATAATATAGCTATTAAAAGAAGTTAAGTTATACGAAATAGATAGTTTATATAAATATTAAATTAAAGCTTGTAATTTAATGGTTAGAATAATATCTTGATAAAGAATCAGTAGAAGTTCAAATCTTCTTGAGTTTAAATTAGAAATATTTATATAAAAAACAAAAATAAATATAAACAATCGTTATAGTGTCAATATTAAATAAGAATTAGTTAATTATTCTGTTTACATTTATTCTAAAAGTCAGTGTAAATAGATATACATTTCTGATAAAAATTTAAAAAGATCTAAAATCTAATTTATTATTATTAATAACTTGAGTCTTTTGACTACGAGTAATAAATATTGTACCGGTTTTCTATCGGAGTTTTATTTAAATTATAAATAAAAACTATTTTAATTTATTTATCGTAACAAGAAAAAACAAACTCTTATTTAAAAAATAAGATAAAAGTTTGTCTCTTTCTCTTCACTTTTTATAATAGTGGAATATATATTGTATTAAAATATAAAAATTAAATTAAAAACAAAAAAAAAGAAATAAAATTTAAAATATGAGATTATTAAAAACCCACGTATTACTTAGATTGTTAAATTCTTACTTAGTAGATTCTCCTCAACCAGCTAATCTTTCATACTTATGGAATTTTGGTTCTTTATTAGCTACATGTTTAGGGATACAAATACTTACAGGAGCTTTCTTAGCAATGCATTATACACCTCATGTTGATTTTGCATTTAATAGTGTAGAACATATTATGAGAGATGTAAATAATGGTTGGATTATTAGATATACACATGCTAATGTAGCTTCATTCTTCTTCATTTTTGTTTATATGCACATAGCTAGAGGATTATATTACAACTCTTACCAAACTCCTAGAGTATTAGCATGGTCTATTGGAGTAATAATTCTTATCCTTATGATGGCTACAGCTTTCTTGGGTTATCAACATAGCCCAAAATGGTCTAAATTCAATAATTTTAATTTAAAAAATAGAAATAGCTCATTAATTGACTGTGAAAGCAGAAATGGAATTAATAGCAAAAATTTTAAATTTTACAATAATTTAACCTATCTTAGGAAGAGTGTCTTCACCTTTACCTAAATTAGGATTTAGATCCTTTCATTCATTTAATGTGAGATATAATTCTGCTTTAATTTCCTCAAATAAAGGTGATATTTCACAAATATTAACTGACTTTTTAATAGAAAAAAACTTAAATCCTATTTATTGTTACGAAGAATTACATTTAGAATATACAAGAAAAAAGATACAATTGGAAACTAAAAGTCTTAGTGGAATTTATTTAATATTAAACAAAGTAACATTAGATTATTATATAGGTTCAGCTTCTACAGATAGATTCTATGCTAGATTTTCTAATCATTTACTTTACTTACGAGGTAGTAAAATTTTAAAGTTAGCAATTAGAAAATATAAATTAGATAATTTTGCTTTTATAATACTAGAATTATTTCCAGAAATAGTCACGAAAGAAAACAATAAAAATTTAATAGATTTAGAGGATTTTTATTTAAAATCTTTATTACCTAATTACAACATATTAACTGAAGCTGGTTCAAGTTTTGGATATAAACATACAGAAATGACACGTGTAAAAATGAAATCTAACTATAGTCAAGAACGACGAGACAGAATAGGTAGTTTAAATAAAGGAAAAAATTTATCTCTTGAAACTATAGAAAAATTAAAATATAAAACTCTAATTAGAGATAAACTTAATTATTCAGAACAAGCTAAATTTAATATGAAAAAGAATTCTAAACCTATTATATTATATAATCTAGATAGAACAGTATATGGTGAATATTCTAGTATTGTTGAAGCAGCTAGATTTTTAAGGTGTTCTGAAAAAACAATAAGAAGGGCTTTAAAAACAGAAAAAAAACTATTAAAAAGACGGTGAATTATAAAATATAGATAAAATTTGAATTTAGATTATAGTCCCACAAGTTTAAATTTTTATGCAACTTCTAGAAGAAAATAAAAATAAAGTGGAATAATTCGACAGAGTTATTGCCCAATAAATTAAATTTTATTTATTTGGGTGGCAATATTAGTGAAAACGATCAAAGGATATTTATTTGTTTTAATACAAAATTTATATTTTAAAGTTAAAATTGTTTAGCTCATCATTTTAACTAAATTAATCATCATTTTTATAAAAATAAAGATAAAAAATAAAAAATAAGAAATAATAACCCCTTGTTAATAAAATTTAATCAATAACAGAGATTCATATTTTGAATCAGTCTTATTTATAGATAGAAATTAAATATATTAAAAAAAATAAAATATAATTATTATATTACTTAAAAGAATAAATATAAAAATCATATAAAAACTGAAATTAACCTCTGATATTTTTATCTTTACCGTTAATTTACTCTTTTCAATAAAATTACCATGTATTGGTTCCTATCTAATAATCAACATAATATTACAAACTAAAAATGCTTAAAAAATTAATGTCCAGAAATTTAAATATATTTTCAATTCTATCATTTGGAATTTCTTTTGTAGGATTTGGTATATCAATACAAGATTCTATTTTACAAAAGAAATTTGTTAAAATACAAGAAAGAAATGAAATCTTAGAAAAACAAATTAATGAGTTAAAAATTGATGAGTTAAAAAATGAAATTACTAAAACTAAAGTTGAATAATTTAGAAGTAGTTTATATGAGTCTCATTCAAAAATAACACAACAACTTGAAACCATTCAGAAATTAGAAATTAAAAGTAATGATCAAAAAGCAATATTGAATTCACAATTAGAAGAATTAAACACAGAAAATGAAAATATGCAGAATATGGTAAATGAAATCATAAAATATTTTAATGATGATAATAATAACAATTTTTTAAATATTCATAATATCATTGACTTATTTACTAACTTTATTGAAAATTGGTATAAATTGTTTTCAACTTTAAGTTTTGAACAACAATATGCTATATTTCATTTAAGTGCTTCTTTGTGTATACTAATTAATTTATTTAATATCATATCCGTTTTATTTGGTGATCAACTAATTAACTATTTTAAATTAGAAGAAAGATTTCCTAAATTATCATTTATTTTTACAATAAGAAGAAAATTGAATAAAATTAGTTTATCCTTTAGTTTTACAATAATTATAATTATTATATTCTCTGTGTATAGGAACCAAATAATATTAAGATTGTTGTTTATCACATCAGATTCTCTTTAATAAATCAAAAATGAAATGTTCATAATAAATCAAAAATGAAAATTTGATTTTAGAGAAATAATAAAATTAAGGGTTTTGTCTTGGGGTTTGGTATCAATATTCTTAGTAAGAGATTTTGAAAATAAAAAGATAGTAAAAAATTTAATTTATAGTAGTAAGGTTTAATATTATATGAAGTAAAATGAATTATATGAATAAGAAATATATACTAAGTGATTGTTGAAACTATAAAAATTATTAGTGATTGGTGGGTTTCTATTATGTATATTAATTTAAAAGAGATTAAGTGAATAAACTTAATCAAAATAAACAATAAAATACAGTTAATCAAAATAAAATAATATGAATTCAAATTTAAAAAATCTTCTTTCAAAAAGTTTAGCTATTTTTAGTTCTGTAGCAGGAGCTGCTTCAATAGCTGGGTATATAAATCAAATTAAAGATGAAAAATTGTATAAAAATTACTTAAAAATACAAAAAGATAATGAAATCTTAAGAGAACAAATTAGTGAGATTAAAATAGATGAAATCAAAAATGAATTAACTAAAACTAAAGTTGAAACCTTAAGATCTAGTTTAGAACTATCACAAAATAAAATTTCAAATGAACTTGAAGAGATTAATAAACTTGATAATAATTTAAAAAAAGATGCTATAGATTCCCATTTAGATAATTTAAATAAAGAAGGTGAAAATATAAATTCAGCTGTTAATGAAATAATAAATATTTTAAATGATAAAACTAATAAATTTATTGGTGATTTCAATATCTTTGAAAATATAAAATTGTTTTATAATAAGTGAAATGAATTTTTATCAATATTAAATCTAGAACAAATAGCTTTAGTAGCTCATATTACAACATCTATTTTTGTAATTATTTGTTTATTTAATATTTTATCAGTGTTGATGAGTGATTTTTTAATTAATTATTTTCAATTAGAAGATAAATATCCTAAACTTTCAACTTTATTAAAATTAAGAAGAAAATTTCAAAATTATAATTTAATTCTAAATTTTTCTTTAATATTTATTTTTTTATTTGCTTTATTATATGCGGATATACAATTATTAATGTTATATTTGTTATAATACGTATTTAAATTATTTAGTATTTCCTTTTTGTTTATATTATTTTTAATAAAATTTAAAATTATAACTATAAAAGGAATAGAAGATTTATATATTTCATCATAGACCCCTTTTAAAAATAGTTATCTTGATATAAATCTTTTATTAATAGGATGAAATAATCAAGATATAAAACACTCCGCTCTAATATATGTTTCAAAGATAGTGTATGAGTTTATCTCATCTTCAATATAAATATATCTTGTCAAGTTTATAATGAAGTCAAGACAAAATGAGTACCCTAGAATCTTGTGGTATGTTAGACGCTATTTAAATCAATTTAATCAAATAAATAATGATAATGAATTTATTTCAAAATTTTAGTACCACTGATTTAACAATTATTGGTTTAGGATTAACTTTATTTAATTATTCTTTATATTGTTTATATACACAAAGTATACCATTAGGATATAAAACTATTTATTTTAATGATAATATCTCTGATATTAATAGTATAGATACAGAATCATTACGTTCACTTAACACAACAGAATCATCTAGTTCAACTGAAAAAGTATATTTTAGTACAGAAGAATTAAATAGTAGTGTAGAAGAAGTTAACTCTAATATCACTACTTTAGTAGATGCCTCCGTGCAAACTGATCAGAAAATGTTATATAATTATATGAATGAATTAATTTATAATAATGCAACTCCTGTAACATCTTTAGGTGAAATTAGCCCTACTGATTTTGTCAGAGAATATAGAAATGATCCAGCATTAGCTAGTTATTTTGAAAAAACAGCTGATTGGGCAGATTCTATCTCAAGACAAACTAGTGGAACATCAGCTAATAGTGAAATCATATTTATGAGAAAAATAGGAGAAGAAATAAACAATATTAGAGATTTAATATCAAATAATCTATCTTCAGTAAATGTTAACTCTAATCCAATTTCTCCAGTAGTAGAACATCCTGTATCTAAAATTTTAGAACAAAACTCACTATTATATCCAAGTTATGATGGATGGTTAAATGAAATATTCAATAAAATCATAAATCTTCAAGATAAAATAACAGATATAGAACAATTAAGAAAATTGATAGATTTATATTCAATTATACCAAATGAAATTTATAACGTAGATTATGTTTCTACATTAATAATATATGGTTCAATATAATAAACCCTTCATATGTAAAAATATATCCCTATCCAATATAAAAGTATTGGTTATTAAAATAAATCCTTTATAACCCCTTCAAGTATAAAAGAAGCAATAATCTAATATTGCTTAATATTTCTTATTTTTATTTTCTTATTTCTTATTATTTATTTATTAATTAATAATATTATAGTGATCTAAATTAATTTGAAAAAATATAAATAATCTATATTTAAAAAAAGATGAGCTAAACATTTTTATAAATATAAAAAACTAAATATTTTAATAAAAATCAGAGATCGTCGGTTATCTAGATGGTCGCGACAGACTGGGTCACTAATGGGTGGCTGAAATGCTGCTTAATGCACAGTCGAAACTTTTAATTAAATTAAATTTACTTAATTTAATTAATAGAATATACGAATTCAAAGTTATTCTAGCTTTTTATGTAATATTTATTCATTACTATTAAGTAAGCTTGTATGTATTACCATATGGTCAAATGAGTCTATGGGGTGCAACTGTAATTACTAATCTATTATCAGCTATACCTGTATTTGGACAAGATATTGTAGAATTCGTTTGGGGTGGTTTCAGTGTAAATAATGCTACATTAAATAGATTCTTCTCTCTACATTACCTATTACCTTTTGTATTAGCTGCTTTAGCTGTAGTACACTTAATTGCTGTGCATGAACATGGATCAAATAATCCTAATGGAGTATCTTCTAATGGAGATAGAATAGCAATGCATCCTTACTTTATGTTTAAAGATCTTGTAACTATTTTCGCATTCTTCTTGGCTCTATCCATTATAGTGTTCTTCTATCCTAATTTATTAGGGCATTCAGATAATTATATACCCGCTGATCCAATGGTAACTCCACCTTCAATTGTTCCAGAATGGTATCTGTTACCTTACTATGCCATTTTAAGATCCATTCCTAATAAATTATTAGGAGTAATCGCAATGTTTGGTTCATTATTAATTTTATTAATATTACCATTGGCAGATTTCTCTAGAATCAGAGGTTCATCATTCAGACCATTTATGAAATTTGCATTTTGGTTATTTGTGATAGATTTTTTAATTTTAATGTGGATTGGATCACAACATCCTATAACACCATATGTAGAAATAGGACAAATTGCAACAGCATTTTACTTTATCTGGTTTATTGTAATAGTACCATTTATTGGTATTTTAGAAAATACTTTAATGGACTTAGCTTTAGATTCTAATAAATCTATTAATCCCTCTCAAGGAGGAAATAGAAATGAATCCATTACTGAAGGTAAATGTAACCATTTTTTATTAAATAACCCCCTCTCTCAGATATACCTTAAACTTTACTTTAATAAAGTTAGATTGTATACCACTAATTCTAAAGGTGAAATTGATTACAAATTAAGTGATTTAGATTTATATGAATGGTTAAGAGGTTTTGTAGATGGAGAAGGATGTTTTATATTATCTCCTATCAAAGCTAGACCATTTAATTTAAAATTTGTTTTTAAAATAAAATTACATAGAGATGACAGACCTCTATTAGAATATTTAAAAACTCGAATTAAAATTGGAAAAGTTTATCCTAAAGATATTTTAGATAAAAACATTTCTAGTACTTGGGAAGTATTTAGAAAAAATGATTTGCTTAAATTAATAAAAATATTTGATAAACATCCTTTGAATACCTCTAAATATTTAGATTATATTTTATGGCGAAAAGCCTTTTTAATGTATCTAGAATCTAAAGAGGCAAGTGTAGCTAACAAAGCAATTATTAAAGAGAATATTTTAGCACTTAAAGCACAAATGAACAATAAGATAGAATCAAATATTTTACCTTCAGACCATAAAATTAATATTTCTCCTTATTGGTTACTAGGTTTCATTGAAGGAGAAGCCTGGTTCCATGTTAAAACCAAAACTTTTACACTAATATTTGGTATAGGACAAACAATTCATCAAAAACCAGTTATTGAAGCTATAGTTAAATTTCTTAACAATTTAATACCTGAAAATTTATCAGAACTAAAATTTAACTCTAACATTATAAATGTACATGAAAAAGGTAAATACAAAAATTCTAAACCTTTTATATATTTACATTTATCACGATTAGATTATATATTAAAAATTTTCATACCTTTTCTTGATAGTTTAACCTTTTTATCAAGAAAAGGATTAGATTATCAGGATTGGAAGAGTGTTGCTTTAATCAGAAAAGAAGGTAATCATTTAACACCAGAAGGTAAAGTGTTTATCACTAATATTAGGAATAGAATGAATAATAACCGACTTTCTACAAAAGGTGAAATTTTAGAAGAGGAAAATTATATAAATTAAAGATAATTATTTACCTTTAAAAGAATAGCTAACATAGAACATTTTTATTTTAAATATTGTACATGATAACAAATTATACAATACTTTACTTTAGCCAATTAATCAATGATAATATTTCAATATCAACAATAATTGAAACTTTCTTAATTTACAGAGAAATGATATTACTTCTCTTTATATCTCTAACCATTATTTCAATTATAAATTATTCAAGAAAACCTGATAATATTATAAAAACAATAGGACATATTGGGTCTGGATTAGTAATGGGTATTGGTGCTTTAGATTCAAGTTTAAATTTGTATGATAGATTTAAACAAGATGATTCAGATGGAAGTTCTTCAAACAATGATAATAACACTGATGATAAAAAAGAAGATGAAAATGATAATAACAATGAAAATAATGAAAATAATGAAAACAATGAAAAAAATGAAAATAATAATTCTGATAACAAAGAGAATCAAAATAATGAATCAAAATAATGAAAATTATAAATTAAGTGGTATTTTGCCTTTTATAATTAATATAATAGGTAAAGAAATCCCATCAGATGCTGATCCCTTTATTACTTTCTGTTTTAATATATCAATCTTAGCTATTATTGTTCTTATCTGTTTCACAAATGCCCTTGCTTATATTATATCATTATATTTATTAAAAAATTATTCAATAGACTCTAAGTATCCTATTATAAAAAAAATAGCTAAATATTATGAAAAAACTAGTATATATTTTATAATTATAGAATTAATTGTAGGATATATGTTTTTAATAGGAATAATATTAATATGTTTATTTTCTATAGGTATATTTATTGTTTAACCCCTTTTGTTAATAAAATTTAAAAATGATCATATAAAAGAAATAGAAGATTTAAATATTTCATCATAAACCCATTTTTTTAAAAATAATTATCTTGATATAAATCTTTTATTAATAGGATGAAATAAATAATCAAGATAAAGACACTCCACTCAAATATATTGTTTCAAAGATAGTGTATGAGATTATCTCATCTTCAATATAAATATATCTTGTCAAGTTTATATATGAAGTCAAGACAGAATGAGTACCATAGAATCAGAATATGGTGGTATGTTAGACGCTATCTACTATCATTAAAAAATAAATAAAATGTTAATGAACAACTTACAAAATTTCACTACATTAGATTATTTTTCGTTAGGGTTAGGATTTAGTTTACTAAGCTATTCTATATATTATTTTAGCGGATATTTAAGTAATACTTATGTTAATAATAATATAAATAGTTTACCTAATACTGAAACATTTACTCAAAGATTAGTTGAAAATCTTGAAAGTCATTCTGTAGCTAATCTGGATAATAAAGTACCAACTATGTCTAACTTTGTAGATACTATAGAACAAAGTACTAATACTGATGGAGCTCAACTAGTAGATTCATCAGTACAAACTGATCCAAATATGTTATATGATTACCTAAAAGAATTACTTTATAATAATGCAACTCCTACAACATCTCTAGGAGAAATTAGCCCTACAGATTTCATCAATGAATATAGAAACAATCCAGAATATGCTTCATATTTTAAAAATACAGCTAAATGGAGTGAATCTATAGGAGATCCAAGTTTATTTAAAAGTAATTCCAGTGAATATAATTTTTTAACTAAATTAAGAGAAGTATTAGGAGTTGATTCTAGTCCTTCCTCTTTAACAAATAGTGTACCTCAAATTAGAGAACCAATTATACCTCAAACTGAAATTGAAGGAATAAGATTAGCTAAATTTGATGAAATAATTAATTGTAATCATTTTATAAGAAATGAAAACACAGAAGCATTATTAAATATTATAATCAATTCACAGGATTATAGTTATTTATTGTTACCAAGTAACAACTCAGAAATAATAGCATCAGTAATGATGTTAATGAGTTAATCTTAAAACCCCTTCCATTAAAAAAGTATTGGATATTATAATATTTAATGACTAAAGTATGTTAGATATTAAATATTCTAACTAAAAGAGGAAATCAATTTAGACCTGCTATGAAATTAGCTTTCTGGTTCTTTGTTGTTGATTTCATTATTTTAATGTGGATAGGTTCTCAACATCCTACAACTCCTTATGTAGAGATAGGTCAAGTAGCTACAGCTTTCTACTTTGCTTGGTTCTTAATTATTGTACCTATAATTGGATTAGTTGAAAATACATTATTTGATACAGCTTTAAACAAATAATTTTTTATAACAACCCCTTCTTAAAACAAGTCAGCAGGAATTGATACTTGAAAATTTTTACATACTTTTTAATCTTAATATAATTAAACTTATAATTATTTTTTTACTTATAATTATTATTATAGTTCATTTTTATAGTTACAAAAGCTAATATACTAAGTAAAGATTGAAAATTTTTTAAATTTGCTGTACATGATAAATTCTAAACAAAAATATATAAAAGAGGTAATATTAGTTTAATGGTAAAATGACGTTTTGTGGCGACGATGTTCAGAGTTCGATTCTCTGATTTTACCCTTGAAAAATTTAAAATATCAAAATTAAATTAAATTATTTGATTTAATTTAGAAGGTTATGTATAAAAGACAATAATATTTATACATACAATATAAAATATAATTGTATTAATATTATATAATTATAAAAATTCTAAATAATTAAAGAGATGTTATTTAGATATTAATATGATCTCTTCTTAATAATATTTCAACAAATAAAAAAATGAAAAATACAAAAACACAAATTTTAAGAGAATTTACTGATGATTTACTTAGCATTACTTCATCATATAAAACTATTGCCAAATATTATTTAACTAAAGCTTTAAGAAAATTCTTTATAAATACTAATATTTTTAATCTTAAAGATAGACAAATATTTGGTATCATTCTTAGAGTTAAATATGAAGATAAATCAATAAAAACTCTAAGCAATATGAGAAGATCTAATAAATCTTCATTTACCTTATTAAGTACTTTATTTAAAGAATTATTAATATTAAGAGCAGAAGATTATGAACATAAACAAATTAAGCAAATTGTATTTAGTTATCATATATTTTCTCCAGATAATCAAAATATATTACTAAATGAAGATCATCAAAAAGAAATTATTTCTGAAGTAAATTTAATTCAGGTTAATAATCATAATGATATTAATACTATGAATCCTCATAATTTTATATTATTGCCTCTGACTTATGCTGGCTCATCAATTTTCTTGTTAGAATTAATAGATTTAAATAAAAATCTAGATATAAAAAACAATGAACAAGTACAATATAAAGTTAAAGTTAATAAATTAGATGAAGCAAATCAGAGTGAATTTAATTTAGTACTTCAATCAAATCCTCAGATTGTTATCTATAGTTTCAAAGATAAATTCATTGATATACCTAAATTAGATAACAATTGTTCATTAATTGAAAGAAAATTCAATAATGAAATTTATTTGATTGATTCAAATAAAGGTGAAGTGGTATCTATAAATAAATTTAACCTAAACAAATAAAAATTAAAAAAAGATAGTCAAAATTTAAAATAATTTTCTTTAAAAGAGTTAGTAAATATTGCGTTAAGCAAATAAAATACGGATAATTATTATTATCTAAATTTATCAGGATGAATTTAATTTTGGTTCTGATTGAACGTTTTTCAGTAGTTTTGAGACATGCAAATCGTTGTTCTTAGAAGTTTTATATTTAAAATATAAAAATAGTATTTAAATTTATTATAATACCCATAAGAATAAGGTGTAAAGGTGAGTATTGTAAATCAGATACCTTATAGTCTTCTTAATTCGGAGATATTTTTACTTCTGGAATAAATCCATTTTTACTATTTATGGATTATAGTCCTATTTATTTTTTCTTCTTATCTCTCAAAAGGTATGTAGATTAAGATATAGGTTTAGTGAAGGATACTTATTAGAATATTATAAATTATAAATCTTTTTTTAAGAGATAAATAGTTTATTATTCAATAAGAACAAGTAAAAAGATAAATTAGCTATTTATCAAGAAAGGAAAGTTTCTGCTATAAGATTCGATTTATTTTGTTTAATGGTAGTTGGTAGGGTAAAGGCCTACCAAGCCTACGATCAAAAGCCAAGTTTGATAGAACAGATGGCCACATTGGGAGTGAAATGCCCCAAGTAGTGTAAACTACCAGCAGTCAAGAATATTAGTCAATGCTCGCAAGAGTGAACTAGCTAACTGAAATCACAAAAGACATAAAAGTGTTAAATGTGATAAGGTAAGGGAAAAAACTGATGTTACCTTACTATTAGTGTTGTCTAAATCTGGTGCCAGAAGACTCGGTAAGACCAGAAACGCTAACGTTAATCGTCTTTATCAGGCGTAAAGGGTTTGTAGGCTGCTTTTACTATTTTATTTAAATTAGCTTTGATAAAATTTTCAGTTAAATAAAATACAATAAAAGCTAGAATCTAATAGAGGGTAAGCCGAATAATACTTAGAGTAGGGATGATATCCATAGATACTAAGGGGAATACTAAAGGTGAAAGCTTTTATCTACTATTGATTGACGCTGAGAAACGAAGGTGAGAATAGGAAATAGGATTAGATACCCAGATACCTCTCACTGTCAACGATGAATGGTGGTTTGTTAGTTTTAATAAAAACTGATAACGATGCTAACGCGATAACCATTCCGCCTTGCGAGTACGGTTGCAAAACTGAAACCAAAAAAATTAGTCGGTCTCGAAGCAAACGAAGTGGAGCATGTTATTTAATACGATAGTACGCGTAAAACCTTACCAGTTCTTGCATAGCCATTCTGTAACTAGAAATAATAAGCTAGAAACTTTTAAATAAGTAACAGAATGAGTAGTAATCTATTTATTTTTATTAGATTATTCGTTTACAGGTGTTGCATGGCTGTCGTCAGTCCGTGTTTTGAGAAGTTAGGTTAACTCCGCTAACGGACGCAATCCCTGTTGTTAATTTATACTTAACAATTAATGAATTTTATATATTTTCATTTGGGACTAAGACAAGTCGTTATGATCCTTATGAACTGGGCTATAGACGTGCTACAAAAACTTTTACAAAGTGATGCAAAACCAAACCCTTATACTACTTGTGGATTTGATCCATAAGGTCAGTTAATATTTAATTTTTATATTAAATAATAGGGTAATAAGGATTAGCTAATCATTAAAGAAAGTTAAATAATTAAATTATAAACGGATTGTTGCCTGTAATTCGGTGACATGAAGAAGGAATTTCGAGTAATCGTTGATCACTACGCAACGGTGAAGATGGAATTCGGGATGAACTAACTGTCTGTCACTGGGAAGGAGCTTAAATTGGAGGAAACTGCCACGAGGTTAAATCTTAAACAAAGGAAAACACGATTTAATAATATCTGCAAAAAATATTATTAAATTTTATCTGTAATACGATAAAAAAGTGTAGTTTCTATGCTAATTTTAATATTTTTATATTGTAATTTAGTCATTTATTAAAAAAAACACCTTTGTTAAATTAATTAGTATCTGTTAATTCAATTAAGTAACATTTCAAAAGTCATAGCAAGGTAGTGGTACTGGAAAGTGCTGCTGGAAAATAAAATATCGGAATTTAACCCCCTCTCTATTAAAAAAGAAAAAAAATCATCACAACAGTTAATTAAAATAAACTCTACTCTTTTTGAGAAGGGAGTTGATAGAAAAAGTATTGTTCCTTAAGGAATTTTTTGAGGGAGGTCTCATTTAAAATAAAAGGAGTTAGCTGAGTGGTTTAGCAGTAAATTTACACTTTACAGACAGAGTTTCAATTACTCTACTCCTTATTTTTAAAAAGTTTTGTATAGTTATATTAAATGATATATATTTTTTTAACTTACAATGAAGACCTCTATATTACTAGTTAATTTTATTAAATCTTAGAGTTACCTGGGATATAATTTATTTTTTATGATAAAGATCAATCATAAAGGTATTTGTTTTTTCATTATTTGTTTGATAGTTATTAGCATTAAGAAGAATATAAAAATTATAATAAAGATCAAAGATTCAAAATACAAAAATACTGAACTAATTATTATAAAATATAATTTAATAAAAAGTAAAGTTACAAAACAAGATCTAACAAATAATAATTAGTATCAGATCAAGATAGGGCACTTGAAAATGAAATATTTCTATCCTTTTTTATAATAATTTAGTTATTATATAAATAAAAGTAGTTTATATTCAATAATTAATCTTCGTTTATATGTTAAATAGCTATGGTACACTAATTTTAATTTTATCTTTATATTATTTTTAATTATTTATCTAATATCGCATATTATAATACAATATTATATAATTATAAATTTAAAGTTCCTTGGCGAGTATGCCGAAATTGGTAGCCGGGTGAGTCTTAGGAACTCATAATTTTTTTTAATTGTAAGAGTTCAAGTCTCTTTACTCGTAATATAAAAATAAGATTATATAAAATCTTTATCTTAAAATTTGCCATTTTATTGTAATTGCACAAACGATATAGTTAAAAAAATAAATAAAATTTTCAACCTATCCTAATCTTATTTTATCCTTTCTAAATATATTTCAAACCTAGGGGTAGGGGAAAGGATAAATAAGGCCTTTCATCTTAAGGTTAGGCTAGATTAAGTTGAATACTGCATATTAGTGGTATTTTTTATTATTAAATTTAATATTAAAAGAGTATTAAAAAACTAAAAAAACTAAATTTTTTATATTTATTTTTTCTTTCTTCAAATTTTTAATATGTTAGACGCTATCATTATACTATTAATTACCTAAATATGTTAGCAGCAGCAAAATACATTGGAGCTGGTTTAGCTTGTTCTGGATTAATCGGTGCTGGTGCAGGAATTGGAACTGTATTCGGTTCATTAATTTTAGCTACAGCTAGAAACCCACAACTTAGAGGGCAATTATTCTCTTATGCAATCTTAGGATTCGCTTTAGCAGAAGCTACAGGATTGTTCGCTTTAATGATGGGATTCTTATTACTTTACTCATAAATTATTTAAATAATTCTAAGTTAAAATAATATATATTTTTATAACCCCTCTCCATTACTCTAGTCTATATTATTTCTATAAATTTATTTTAACTGTATTTTCTTGTTTATAGTAGAATTTTCTATTTATTTTTTGATATTTAATATAAATTTTAATAAATCATAAATTATGTAAATAATCATAATAAATAAATAAATGAGATTTAAAATTATTACTTTATTTCAATATCATCAAAAAGCATTAAAAGAATTAAAAATCAACAGGTTTAACTAAATCTTATGATCCTAATGATCCTAATTTAAATTATTTTGATAATGAGATTTTGTATTATCATTCAGACTATTTTCAAGAAGGGGATTTGATTTATGATCATCTAGTTTACTTGATAGAGGGTTATATGTATATGATTTGATATCATTAGGATTCCCTTTATTATAAAAATCTAATCCTATATTTTTCATTGATGCTTGAAACCATTGATCTTTTTTTAAGAATTCATCCATTTCTTTTTTATCGTAATTTGATGATGATGGAATTACTTCATTTGATTGATTATTATCCTCCCATGAAGGTGCATTTTTAATTTCATCATTAGGATTATCAATAATATTCATTTTATCTAATTGTTTTGATAAATTTTGAGTTAAATTATTAGTATTATCACTTAAATTAGCTAAAATTTCAAGGGGGTTATCATCATTATTTTCTTGTTCAGTAATCATATTAATAATATTTCCATTTCTATCAAATTCTTTTTTAGTGACTGTAACTGTAGGTTTCAATCTATTTTTAGTAAATTTACTGATTGAAGCTAATAATGATTTAGGTTTATTTTGAGATATATCCTCTGTTTCAGGAATAGATGGTAATGGAGGTGCAGGAGGTAATGGTGGTGCAGGAGGTGTGGGTATAGTATTATTATTTTCTATCTGAAGATCATAAGCTCTATCATTAAACATAGTTTCATCTAAATTTTCTTCAACAACAGTATTTGTTATAGATTCAATTAGTTCTCCTGCTTTATTTAATATTCCACTAGATTCTTGTTGTGTTTCTTCAACACTTTGTCCAAATAATCCCGATTTACCTTTAAATTTACCTTTTAAGTTACTTTCAAATGTTGATTCTGTATCAATTAAAGCTGATTTAGCTTTTTCGTTGGAATTCTCTCTAAAGGCATCTAATCTACTTTGTGCACTATCTTTATTTGGATCTTGAGGTAATATTGAAGCTTTAGGTGTTACTTCTTGATAAGGAGTATTTGAAGTTTTAGGTGTTTCACTTGAACACATTTGAGCAAATGCAACAGCTTTTCCCAGTTATCAAATTCTTTATTGGTTTTATTTAATATTTCTCCGTATGATACTAGATTTTCATCTATAACTCCAGTGTTATTTCTAGCTAATCTAGCTAATGATTCAACTAAATTATTGTAATGTTCAAAGGTATGTTCTATCTGTCTTTCTGGATAAAGTAATGTTTTAGAAACTAATTCATGATATGCTTTTGTATCATATAATGGCCATTCATCTTTTTTATTAAGATTTTTGAAGAAAGGATATAAATAAGGATCACTTAATATTCGTGGATCTACTCTAATTAAATCTTCTTCAAAACTGAAATCGGATACTCCATCATTTGAATCGTTATTTGGTTCATCTCTTCTAGTATTTTTTAAGTTTTTAAAGAAATTAATGATATAATTTTTAATATCTTTAATATCAAGATATAAATCATAGGCTAATATTTGTATATTATCTTTAAAAGGTAAATTTGATTCCCATCTCATATAGGTTGAATAACTTAATCATAATAATAGAATAATACCTCCAGTAATTGTATACCATTCTTGATACCACGCTGTTTCTTCTTTAAAGAAATAATCTTTAATATAATGATTTTCCACTGGTTCAGGAGTTGATTCATCACTATTATTTTTAGATTCATCTTTTTGGAAAATTATTTTGTAAATTAAAATTATTGTATTATATATTATGGTATATATAGTAATTATAGTATTTTTAATTTGTCCTAGTAAACCATTAAGATCATTAAGGTTGAAATTTTCTTTGTAAAATACACCTGCGGAGATTAAAGCTAATAAAATACCCATAGTTCTATAGAAAATGATTAATACTTTAAATAGTTTAGTTTCTTGAAATTTGGATAAAACTAAATATAAGAAATCTATCACTGTGATTGCTTTTTTTCTTTTTAAAATTCTAATATTGATAAATTTAATGATTGTATTTAGTTTCTTTGAAATAATTGTAAATATTCTTTTGATCATCTAATTTTTATTTATTTTAAAATATGAAGTATATTATTATATGATAAAATATTACACTCATTACTGAAAATGAAGAGCATAAAATAAATATCACAGAGTAATATAATAAAGGTTTCTCTTCTGGAGTAATATTAAAATCAAACATGAAGTTTGATAATAATTCAGCAGTCATACTTGTAAATATATATGCACATAAAGCTGAAGCATAAATTGTTATAAATTTCATAATTAGTTTTAATTATTTGATATTTTTAACTGTCAAATTTATATATTTAAATACTTATTCATATTTTGTATGCAAAATATTTTTATTTAATGATATGTAAACTCAGTGACTCCTTTTAATTTCTAATGTAAAATAAAGGTTAAAAGCTCAAATAGTTAATCATCATTAATTTTTCCTCAGTAATCATCTAAGATTTTTTCCTCAGATGTTGTTTTATTTCACTATTAAGATATATTATAATAAAAGAATTACATTATAATTTTATTTTTAATATAGTATTATAACAAACTATTTAATTAGTTATTATTAATTATTAATTAATAATATTAAAATAACAGATAAATAATGGCATATTTAATTAGAAAAGAAAACCTTCATAAACTTTAAGAATATGATAGCCGAAAGAAGGAATTGAACCTTCTTTTTACCGTCATGAATGGTAAGTTTTAACCTTTTAAACTATTTCAGCAGGATTTTTATTAATAAGCAATAACTTTGACTTAATACTAATTAATAAAATTAAGATATGCAAGAAACCTAATAGTATTTAATAATTATTAATATTGTATATTAATGAATAAGAGTTATTAAGTTCCCATTTTCTTATTTTAAATAAAGGTTTAATTCTGATTTTTACCACTTTTCATTTGGGGAGTGGGGATTACTCTAGTTTTGTCTAAATTGAGAGTTAGAACATCTATAAGACTAATTAAGTAAATCTTTTTAATTTATAAATATAAAATAAATTAATTTTATAGTATATATTAATTATTATTAAATATATTCTTAAATTTTTTATCTTTTTATTTACAATTAAAATTTAAGCACTACTGACATTTATAATTATTACATTACCTTTCACTATTTAGCCTAAAGGTTACAGTGGTAGGTAATTATTCTACTTATAGTGAAGAGTAGTTTTAAACTGAATGATTCTAAAAATTAAAAAGTTAAGATATAGGAGTTAATATTAAAAAACTTTTATTTTTTTTTAATAAATAATAACATACTTAAGTGTTAAATATATTTATTATATTTCTTATTTTAAATTTAATTTTTTTTTTATTTTAAAATAGAATTAAAAGTTCAAATCTTCTTTTCTAGAATCATATTTTCCACAAAATCAATTTTGTTCTTATGATATATCCTTTATTAACCTAGGACCTTCCTTAATCTTTAATTTAAAATTTTTCTTTTTCTAATTTTAGAAAAAATTTAATATAATAAAAATTACAGAATTAGATCTCTTAACTCTTTCTTTTAATTGTAAATAATTAAAACCTTTAGAAAATTTAAATCAAAATTTATAAATTTATGCTATCTCTTTCAACACCACTAATTAAAAATCTTCCTATTTTATTTCCTTCTTATCATAATACTAATATCCATAAATTTTTATCTATAAAATAAATACCTCTTTAATAATTAAATCTCCCATTTCATAAGTTCTAATTAAGGTGCTACAAGTTTATGAGGGAAAGGACGATTACAAAATATAGAATCTGTTTCAGTGTATTAAACATCAAATTTTTATCTATTATGTGAATTCTATTATAAAGTGCCACTGTACTAGCAATTGTAAAAATATTTTTAATAATATATAAATTTAGATGTTATTTTTCTATCAAGAATAATATTCAAAATTAAAATTTTGTCTCTATTAATAATTATCAATAACTAATACAGCTTATATTTTCTCATTAATATTAATAATAGATTTAACAATTCTTGTAGTTAAATTTTATCAAGATCATTTTTATTATCATTTTCAATTGAAATGAAATATTTTCTTATTCTAAATATTCCTTATAAATAAATCAAAAGTTATTTTCCAATAAATATTCTAGCTCCTTTAGAATATTTATCTTGTCATTTACTTTCTCTTTTGTTTTCAGCTTGATATTGTTCAAATCTTGATTCATTATAACTTAAATCATCTGATTTATAAGTAAATAATGTTTTATCCAGTTCATTACCATCAATATTATTCATAATAATCTTTCCTTTTGGGGGTTTTATTTTTGAATATTCTTCATTAGTTGAATTAATTATATCAGTTAATTTAGATAATGTTCCGTAATTTTCTGAATTTTGATCTTATATTTTTAATACCACATAATCATAATTAAATATTGAAGTTAATAAATCTTGATAATGATCAAAAGTATTTTCAACTTTATTAGATTTACTATTCATTAATTTAGTTTTCAATTCAGCAAGGCTATATGTATCATAACTAGGCCATTCATTTAAATTATGACTATTTTTAAAAAAGTATACTTGTAAGGATAAGATATAATTCTTATATCAACAAATGTTGAATCTATTTCATTATTTGATGATGAAAATGATTTATCTTTTGATTCATCTGATGAATTATTTGATGACTCATTTCTATTATTTCTTAATTTTCTTATTGAATCTAATATTGAATCTTTAATTGTTTTAATGACAGAATATAAATTTGAACTTAATTCTACAATATTAGATTTAATTGATGAATATGTATCCCAATTTTTATAATTATATCCTAATAAACATAATAATAGTAACATACATCCACCAATGACATACCCTTCATTATACCAAGGAGTTGTTTCTTCATGGAATATATGTTTTAATTTCTTAGTATCAATAAAATAATCATAAGGTTCAAGAATTAAATCATTATCTTAATCATCATTATTTGAATTATATTTAAAAATTAATTTATATATAGAAATTAATGTATTATATATTATATCCTAAAACCTATTAATATTAGTTTAATTTTCCTAATGAATCTGCTACACCTAAAATTTTAAATTTATCAACATAGAATATACCTAATGATATTAAACCTATAAAGACTGCAATTAAATTATAAATAACTGTTAATGTTTTATAGAATATAGTTTTTTTAAATTATGATAGTATTAAATATATAAATTCTATGATTGTCTAGTTGTATACAGAGTAGTGAATAAATTTTATTAATACACTATAATGATTGTTAGTATTTTTATTATTCTTTATATCAGTATTTTTTAATTTAAGCCCAAGAAGATTTGAACTTCTACATATTCCTCATCAAGAAATTATTCTAACCATTAAATTATAGGCTTTAATTTAATATTTTATATAAACTATCTATTTCGTATAATATAACTTCTTTAAATAGCGATATTATATAGTTATATTCCTTAAATTAAACTATCTTTAAGTTCTCAATATTTAGTTATTTTTATTTGATAAATAGAATATAATATTTAAATTAATTAAGTTTCAATTTTTATTTTTATTCTTTAAGATATTTTATTATTCATATTTTGTAGCCCACAAATAAAAATTAATAAAAATAATTAGAATAAAAACTGAAAACCTTTAAATTTACCCTTATTTAGTAGAAAAAATAGTTAATGAGAAAAATAGAAAAGGTTAAGTTTATATATATACTAAAATAGTGTCAGAGTACATATAAACTTAAGTATTTATAATATCTCGCTTTTGAATTAATATTTTATATTTTAATTTATTACGGGTAATCAGATTTGAACTGATGACTCCTACTTGGAAGGTAGGAATTATAACCACTTAACTATACTCGTTATTTTTTAATTTATTAAATTAAAAATTTTAATATTTTTTATATTATTATATATTTTCTCTATAGAAAACGAGCCCTTCCAGATTCGAACTGGGACCTTCCTAATTGACAATTAAGTACTCTACCGATTAAGCTAAAGGCCCTTTATTTTAATATTTCCTTATATTTGATCCTATTTTTTTTGACTACTATTTATATTTTAATTTTGACTCCAGCAGGGAAGTAGTTAAATAATATCAGTATAATATTATATAAAATAATATTATATTTACATAAAGATTTTTATCAATATTATTTACTTCTTCTTTTATTATTTTTTTTATATTTTTAATAGTCACTAATTTGAAGGTTTTCTACAAATTAAAACATAACCCTTAATTAAATAAACTTGATTATTTTTATTTTTAAAGTTATATACATATTTTTATGATCATTATTTACCTTTTGTTTTACAAGAGTGAGGTGATTTGAACACCTACCAGTGATTTTGGAGATCGCCATACTAACCAATTAATACTACACTCTCTATTTTTTTTTTACTAATTTTTACTTTATATTTGTACTTTTATTTTTTGTTTTATTAAAAACTCTTTTCTTCTTATTTTTTTATA
>Ga0179587_10000055_pt1 | contig 54526 bp, 51 predicted proteins | sample CZODoug2_1_08_16_FD_185932 | JGI IMG/M metagenome (GOLD analysis project Ga0179587, IMG submission 185932) | Vadose zone soil fungal communities from Angelo Coast Range Reserve, California, USA - CZODoug2_1_08_16fungal | ecosystem: Environmental > Terrestrial > Soil > Vadose zone | place: USA...
CAACTCGTTCGCCTCCTGGACGCGTTCCCCATCCCTCAGTTCTGGATTCGTGCGCAGATTCCGCACAGCCGCTCACACCTCACCCGCGTCCAGGCGCTTCTGACCTGCCTGCGCGAAACGTTCGATCCGGCGGGTGCCTGGGAAAAGAACATGGAACTCTGACACCGAGATCTACGGCTTGTAGGCTCCGTGCGCAGCTCGCACGGTGTAGGATCACACTGAACGATCGCTGGCGTGACCTCAGCACTGGGTCACACACGGCGGTTCCGCCACACACAACGGTACTTGATGCGCTTGGGGCCGACGACGTCCCCGATCCGTTCCGTCCACCTTGCCACGCTCAGTCAGGTGTATAGAGGAGGCCCAATGTTGTTCGACTTCAGCGAGCCAGAACGAAATACCGCGCGCCGCGCGTTGGAAATCTATGTGTCCGATTTGAGAGAGGAGATCGTCAAGACAGAGAAACACGAGTGGCGGCAAGCTCTGCACGAGGAAAAAGAAATCCTAGAAGGGGTGATCGAACAGTTGAGCATTTGACATACACTACTGCCAGCGGAAGATCTCAGTCGGCTGCGTGCTACATTGCAGCTGCCCCTCCGGGCTGGAGCGCAACTATGCCACGCCAGAAACGCGCGGACTTCTTCGAAGAGCTTGAGCGAATCGAGCAGGTATTGAACCAACTCTTGGAGGCCGAGGCAGACGCTTTCCGGCGCATGATGGACGCACCCGTGGGGCCCGCAAAGGGGGCCGCGCTAAGTTCGTATCGGCGCGCTGCTGGGGCGCAAAAGAAAGCGGTGGATCGGCGGCAGAAATTCCTCGAGAAGAACCGCCCGTGATCATCGTTGCTGTTTTCAACCAAGGCCCGCTCGAACCCGCTCTCAAGTGTCAGTTCGAGCACTTAGGCGACAGCGCGTTCTAGTGGTGCGAGGTCGATTGGACCTTGCCGCGGAACACCCTGTAGGTGATCGCTGTATAGATGAGCATGAGGGGAAAGACGAAAAGGCCTTCTCCCCAGAACATGAACGCGAGACTCGTATGCGGTGCCGCGGCCTGGTCGACGGTGATCGAGAATGGGATCATGTAGGGCCAGAACGTAATCGCGAACGTACCGAATGCCGCAGCGAAAACGAGCGCGCCCATGTAGAACGGCGGCCCATCGCGACGGCGTCGGATGCTTGCAGCGAGGACGATCGCCGCGGCGGCGGCGACCAGCGGAAAGGCGAACAGGTACGGGCGCTCGAGCCAGCGTCTCATGACCTGCAGGTCTTCACTCAGGGCATAGACAAACACGACAATCAGAAAAACAAGCAGTGCCAGCGACAAGTACGGGATCAGTCGATACGCCGATGCCCGCACTTCGGCGTCACATTTCCTGATAAGCCAGCAGGCGCCGAGAAGCGTGTACCCGAGACTCAGGCCGACCCCGCAAATCACCGCGAAGGGACTCAACCAGCCGAATTCGCCTCCGGAGTACTCGCCGTGCGAGATGGGGAGCCCTTCGACAAGTGCGCCCACCATCATTCCCTGCATGAATGCGGCGACTAGCGAGCCTCCGGAAAAGGCGGCGTCCCACACCCAACGCAACCGCCGCGTTTTGCCGCGGAACTCGAAGGCCACGCCGCGCAGGATCAATCCCGCCAACATGAGCAGAAGCGGAAGATAAAGCGCGGAGAAAAGGGATGCATAGACGACGGGAAATGCACCCCACAAGACTACTCCGGCCACCACGAGCCAGGTCTCGTTGCCGTCCCAGACCGGCGCGACCGAACCCATCATCGCGCGACGCCTATGTTCGTCGCGCGTGAGGCCAAAGAGAACACCGACGCCGAGATCGAAGCCGTCGAGGAGCACATAGAGCAGAATGCTCAGAGCCAGGACGGACACCCAGAAGATGACCATGGCGATTCCTATTGCACCCGGATGAGGGGATGCACCGCGGTGGGTACCTCCCCGGCGGAAGTTACCCGGGGCTCGTCGACAATCGACATCGGGCGACGGGGAGTTGCCTCAGCAGGATGAACAACCAGGCTGCCCGCAGGTCCCGCGCGCAACAACCGATAGATGTAGAAGATTCCAAAGGCGAATATGAAGGTATACACGGCGCAATACACAATGAGTGAAATCAAAACGGTGCGAGCTGTTAAAAACGGAGTCACGGCGTCTGCCGTTCGTAGCAGCCCATAGACGGTCCAGGGTTGACGTCCGACCTCGGCGGTAAACCAGCCGGTCAAGGTGGCAATGAAGGGAAGCGGAAAACTCAGGAACGTCAGCCAGAGCAGCAGCCGGCTCTGCTCGACACGGCCCTTGCGGCTCAAGTAGCTCCCGACCCAAGCCAGCAGCAGCATGGCGATGCCGCAGCCGACCATGACTCTGAAGGCGAAAAAAGGTATGGCCACCGGCGGCCGATCCGCGCGTGGAAAATCGGTCATCCCAACCTCCTTCGAGTGGAGGCTCATGCTGCCGATCAGACTTCCGAGGACAGGGACGCTGATCGCGTATTTGTTGGTCTCGGACGCCGAATCGGGAATCGCAAGCAAAACCTCGCTCGCGGGCTGTTCATCGTGCCAACGGCCTTCGATGGCGGCGAACTTGACCGGTTGATAGTCGTGCACGTAGTCGCCGGTCATGTGTCCGAAGAAGATCTGAGTGGGCACCAGCACGGCGGCGAGATACAAGCCCATGCGCAGCATGACGCGTGCCTCCGCGCTGAACACCCCGCGCAGCGCGTACCAGGCCCCGGTGGCCGCTACGCAGAAGGCGCCGGTGATATAGGACGCAAGCAGCATGTGAGGAAACCGCACCCAGAGCACCGGACTGAAGAGGATCTTGAGCCAGTCATTCGACACGAACATGCCGTTCTGGATCACATAGCCGACCGGCGCCTGCATCCAGCTGTTGTTGACCATGATCCAGAAGGCAGAGAGCGTGGTGCCCAGAGCCACCATTGCCGTCGAAAACAGATAGAACCAAGGCGGTACGCGCGAGCGGCCAAAGAGAAGGATTCCGAAAAAACTGGCTTCCAGATAGAAAGCCGTAAAGGTTTCATAGGAGAGAAGCGGTCCCTGGATGGGCCCCGACATTCGCGCAAGGACGCTCCAGTTCGTGCCGAACTGGAACCCCATCACGATCCCGGAAACGACCCCGAGTCCGAACGCCACGCCGAAGATTTTGAGCCAGAACTCGAACACCGCCCGGTATACCTGTCGCCCGGTCCTGAGGTGCAGTGCCTCGAGCACAGTGAGCCATGCGGCCAAGCCGATCGTGAACGACGGGAAGATGATGTGGAACGAGATCGTAAAGGCGAACTGTAGCCGCGACAGCAGGAGGGCCGTAATGTTCACGAGAGCTTGCCGCTAGCGATGCAATGGATCCGATCGACGCCGGCTGCCGGCACTTCTGCGGATTGGTCTGCGACTGTTCTTGCCATCGAACTCCCCAGTCATCTGAATCGAAGAAGCGGTTGGGTAATGAGCAGTCGTGATGTTAGAGATCTCCAGCTGCAATTCAATTGCGGGAGCGAAGGTTCAGGTTTCAGATGAAATCCCTATTGGTCGCAAATCAACCCCGTGCTGCGATCGACGGGCAAAGTGTACAAGTGCCGCGTTCATGTTGCGTGTGGCGCCATCACCTAGAAGGAGCCCGGATCGGGAATGAGCAGATCGAGCACGTTGACGTGGGGCACTGCGTCGGGGAAAACGGAGGCGTGAGCCACGGCGGGCATCGTTCCATGCTCCGCTAAAGTAACATCTGTCTAATCAGCACAATGTTCAGGAGCACGATCAGGACCGTCGCTGCGATCGCTGCAAACGCTGTTCTTTTGCCCGTCACGAAATCCCCCATCACTGATTTTCGCGAAGACAGAATTACGAGCGCGACCATCGGGAGAGGCAAGACGAAGCTCAATACCACCTGACTAAGAATCATCGCGGTCATCGTATTGAAACTGAGCGCAACGATAAAGGCTGGCACCATCGTGATCAGGCGGCGCGCCCAGACCGGAATACTGAATCGGACAAAGCCCTGCATGATTACCTGACCCGCCATTGTGCCGACCACCGAGCTGGAGATTCCGGATGCCATCAACGCGACCAGAAACAAGCCTGCCGCGCCCACGCCGAGTGTCGGAATCAGCGTGTGATATGCGACGCTGATGTCTGCGATGCCCGGCGTCGAGTTGCTGAACACGGACGCCGACATCATCACCATCGCGAGGTTGACCAAGCCTGCAAAGCCTAGTGCAATCACGACCTCCCGGTTCGAGAAGCGCAACAAGCCGCGGCGTTCACAGTCGTTGCGCGCGGGTGTCCTGTTTTGGGTCAATCCGGAATGCAGGTAGAGCGTGTGCGGCATGATGGTCGCGCCGATGATTCCGACCGCGAGAGTGATGGCCGACTCATCACGCAATTGCGGGACGACAGTGTGAAAAAGCGCGGCTTGCCAGTCCGGCGGCGCGATTACGAGTTCCCACAGATAGCTGAGGCCGATGACTGCGACGAGCGCGGCGATCAACAGTTCGAGTGGCCGGAAACCCCTCTTGCCGAGCGACAGGATTACAAACGTCACCACTCCGGTAACGCACATACCACACAGCAGCGAGACGTGAAACAGCAGGGAGATGCCCAAAGCGCCACCGAGGAACTCCGCAACGTCGGTTGCCATTGCGGCGATTTCCGATGCTATCCACATACCAACCACGGTCCGTCCGGAGAACTGTTCCCTACAGAGCTCCGCCAGATTGCGTCCGGTGACGATGCCCATTTTGGCAGACATCGCCTGGAATAGCATTGCAACCAAGTTCGCCGCCAGCACGACCCACAGCAACTCGTAGCCGTAGGTCGAGCCGGCCTGGATATTGGTCGCAAAGTTGCCCGGGTCCATGTAACCGACCGATGCGATGATGGCGGGCCCAGCGAAGGGCAGAAAGGCCCGCAGTCCTTTGCGGCGTCCGTCGAGCGCGTCGCGCGCTGCGAGTTCGGTCTGCAACGTCGTACCGGTACTCAGTACAAGGTCGACCGGAGGCATATTCAAAGGAGGAGGCGACATGAGTTTGGTTTCCCTACCTCCTGTTGCAACCCGGACGCACCATTGGCTGTTCGTCCGGATTGCAGCAGGGTCAATTAGCGCGGAGGCACGACTACATAGGCATCAAACCCGGGCGGTTTCGTGGGAACTTCGCCAGCGTTTCAGCACTGATGTTCAGGTGCTGCATCACCAGCTGCGGCGGCGTATGAGCCAGCCAGTCGGACAGTGAGACTTCCGCATAGTGGTCGGACTTGAAGAGCGCCAGGAACACCAAGTCGGTATTGCCCGTGTTCTCGACGTAGTGCCCGAGGCTCTTCTTCACATAGCCGATATCGCCCGGGCGGAAATCCGCCGTGGCCGCCGCCGGACCGGTGTCGAACACCGTCATCCGCGCTTCGCCCTTGAGGTAGTACTGCCATTCATCGGCGTTCGGATGCCAGTGCAGCTCGCGCACGCCGCCCGGCTTGACCGTGACCAGCGCGGCAGCGGTTGTCGTTGACACATTGAAATTGCGGCTGTCGACGATCTTGATGGACCCGCTTTTATTCTGCCGGTCCGGTGCCTGCTCGCTAAACGCCCATACGTACGGATGGGGTGGTAGAGCTAAGCCTGACTGTGCCGACTTCTGAGCATCGGCCAGCGGTCCCGGATTCTGACCCTGAAAAATCCACAGATTATCGAGCGGAATGTTCTTGAAGGCCTCAGCCGGCACGCCGAAGTTCTTGGCGAGCACTTCCGGCGGTGTGTGCGCCATGAAGTCGGTCAGCAGCAGCGTATTGAATTCCGAGGCCATGCCGTTATCGAAGGCAAGCACGAACTCGCTGCCGGTCGGACCCAGACCCTGCAATGAATGCGGTAGACCTGGTGGGAAGAACCACAGATCGCCCGTCTTCACATCGGCGACCTGCGGCCGACCTTGTTCGTCGAGGATCGTGACCCGACACACGCCGTCCGTCACGATGGCCCACTCGGACTGCTGGTGCCAGTGCATTTCGCGGATACCGTTCGCCGCCAGACGCATATTGACGCCGGAGATATCTTTCGAGATCGCGAAATCGGCTTGTGTGACTTCGCGCGCCCAACCGCCGTTCTGGTAGCGTTTGTGCGCATTGTTGAAAGATGCCCAGAACAACGGCATGCCGTTGACGTCGGTGGCCGGCGGGTCCTGGAAAGATGGGAACTGGTTCGCAAGCGCCGGATTTTGCGGGCCCGGGTCATCTCGGCTCGTGCGGCTCTTTCCGTTGATTCTTCCCTCTGGTGGAGAATCCGGGTTACCAAACGAGGCCGCTGACGCTGCAGCGGACACGCCGAGGGCAGCAGCAGAAGCAGCTGCGCCCAGTAGGATTTCGCGTCGTAATAAATTAGTCATTGGTTGTCTCACTCATCTGTATGTCGGTGAGAGTCAGTGTTGAAGGCGACCATTTCCAGACAGTGTCGGCGGGCTCGCCGATAATTACGATTGCAACCGGTTGCCGGCGCTTATGCCCCCTCCGTCGCGGCCGCTTGAATTCCCGGTGTGGGTCGAAGTGCATTTCGGTTACGACCGCAATCTGATGGAAGGGATTTGAAATGGGGTGGAAACTCGACCGAAGCCCAATAGATAACGGTAACAAGTCCCACAATGCGATTGACGATGAGGAAGGTCCAAATGCCGGCACGGCGCAAAGTCCCAGGAATTAGACCCTATGACAGTCCCGCCGGCGGCTGGGGCGCGCTTCGTGCGACAGCGCGTGCGGTACGCGAACAGATGGACGTCGGGGAGGCGCCGCTGCTTCTGTACCGGACCAACAAGCCGACCGGTTTCGACTGTCCGGGTTGTGCGTGGCCGGACAAGGAGCACACCTCGACCTTCCAGTTCTGCGAAAATGGTGCCAAAGCGGCTACTTGGGAAGCAACCAAGAAGCGAGTAACGGAGTCCGAGAGTGCGCCATCCTCCCCACCGGGTTCGAGCGCCAAATAGCTGCTCTCCGCATTCCGCGCCAACATACCTTTGCGCTCCATCTGCCGGCCGATCCGCTGCGCCGGAGCCCGCAGTGCCGAACCCGAGAGACCAAACGCAGGCCGACCCTCCCGGCGACCGGCACCGTGATGTGGCAATACAGGAGGTCGAGCCGGTACTGGGCAATATTGGCTTGGTCGGTCTTGTCGTGTCACAACGCGATCTGGGAGCAAGCGGCCGCGCTGATCAAAGCGGACACGAACCCCGACAAGCTGTCGCATGAGGCGCTCGCGGCCGAACTGACCAACCACTTGGTCGCGGGCGTAGTCCTCATCCCCGGCGCCTCCGCCACGATGCCGGAACTGCAGCAAGTCGGCTTTCACTACGCGAAATGAGGAGATATATGATTCTTCTCTTGCCGCGTCCCAACTCGTGTTACGAGTGAAATGCCGTGCGCAGCGCCCGCAATAGACGCAAATTCTTCGGATGTCACTCTGTTCCTGACCTGGCGGCACACCCGCTCGCCGGATACAGGAGAAGCGATATGACTAATTCAAAGTTGAGATACGGATTTCCATTGGCGATTGCGCTCGCGACTGCAAGCGCGGCGGCGGTTGCGCACGGGAAATGTGAATCCAGTGCATGTTCCGGCGATGCGACGATCACGACGAAAGTACAGACGTCGCTCGATCGACATCCGGGTTTGGGGGCCCCTGGTTCAATCAGTGTGCAGACACGGGCTGGTGTGGTGTATCTGTACGGTGAGGTCAGTACGGGCTTAGAGCGCGAAAGTGCCGAGTCACTTGCCGAGAAAACGCCGGGAGTGGCACGGGTCGTGGATTCGATCTTCGTTTCCCATTAGGCGGCCGACCAACGACATTGAAGACGACGATTGGACGTCGATCGTTATGTCGGCGGACGGAGGGAATTAACGGGACTCGCTGCTATGAGGCCGAAGGGGCGGCGGCAGGGCGAGCGTCCTGCCGCCGCGCGGTTCGAGGTCGTTCGGCCGGCTCACGGCTCATTTGGGGTCGCCGACGAATTTTCGCACGTATCTCTACGTGCCCCCAGATACCGAGCCTCCCAATGAGGGATTCTCTAGGACCTCGGTAATAAACGTGCGCGATTGCCGGTCGACTCCGAGAAGCCGGACTATTGGAGAGATGCGCATGAAATCGCTTGTTGCCCTAATTTCTGCCTTGATGCTGACCGTCATTGCGGCCCCGTCGTTCGCTGTCGAGGTCCCATTCAATCAAGCGCAATTCGATTCGATGCTTGCTGCCGGTAAGCCGGTGGCGGTGGTTTTCCATGCCGACTGGTGTCCCACCTGCCGCGCACAGGCGCCGTTGCTGAAAGAACTGACGCAAAGGCCGGAATTGAAAGACCTAACGCTGTTCGTCGCGAATTTCGACACCGAGAAGGCCCTGAAGAAATCTTTCGGGGTCACCCAGCAAAGTACCGTGGTGGTGTTCAAGGACGGCAAGGAAAGTGCGCGATCAACCGGCGATACGCAGCAGGCCAGCCTGGCTGCGCTTCTGCACCGCGCCATTTCTTGACCTAGGGGCGGCAATGACCTTCGGGATCGCCACCTATGGACTGGGTTTGGTCGCGGGTGCCTTGTCCACTCTGTCGCCGTGCGTCCTGCCGCTGGTGCCGCTGTTGATCGCGTCCGCCGTGAACGCGCACCGCTGGGGCGCCGTGGCCCTGGGGGCAGGCCTCGCGTTGTCCTTTGCGATCATCGGCATCTTTCTTGCGACGGTGGGCGCTTCGCTCGGCCTCGACCCCGACACGTTTCGCACCGCAGGCGCGGTGATCCTGGCGATCTTCGGCCTGATTCTCCTCGTGCCCAAGTTGCAGAATGTGTTCGCGACCGCAACCGGCGCGCTGAGCAATTCGGGCAGTGATTTGCTTGCGCGCGTCACCTTCGAAGGGTTTCCGGAGCAATTCCTCGTCGGCTTGTTGCTGGGTGTCGTTTGGAGTCCCTGTGTCGGTCCCACCCTGGGTGCAGCAACGACGTTGGCGAGTCAAGGGAGCGATCTGGGTCAAATCGCCTTGCTGATGCTGATTTTCGGCGTTGGAGCCGCGGCGCCACTGGTGCTGCTCGGGTCCTTGTCGCGCGCCAGCCTGACGAAAGTGCGCGGCCGTCTACTGCACGCCGGCAAGGTAGGCAGGCAGGGGCTCGGAATGGTCATGCTGGTCTTGGGAATCCTCATCGTGACCGGACTCGATAAATCTCTGGAGGGATGGGTCCTCGACCGGACGCCCGATTGGCTCACGGCCCTTACCACCAAGTTTTAGATTCGAGGCGAACCACACAAACACGGATGCTCCCGCCTGCTCGGGGGGAAGAATGCGGCGACTGTAACCAAATCGTCATCTCCAACGAACTATTGAATAGGTTGAGATGCAGTTGATGGAAGAGCGCCTTAGAAGCCTTCTGGTCCGTGGTCTCGTCGGCGACGCATCGGCTTACCGCCTTTTCTTGGGCGAACTCACGGCGCACTTGCGATCTTTCCTGCGCAGGCGGATGTCGCGGTTGCCCGAGGAAACCGAGGATCTCGTGCAGGAGCTGCTGTTGGCGATTCACAATCAACGCCATACCTACGATCCGGAGCAGCCGCTGACCGCGTGGGTGCAGGCAATCGCTCGTTACAAGCTCATCGATCTACTGCGCCGCCGTTCTCGTACCGACGGGCTCAACGATCCACTCGAGGATGACGATGAGTTTTTCGCCGTCGTCGATACCGAGCCCGCGGAAGCTCGGTATGACCTGGCGAAACTGCTGCAACAGTTGCCGGATCGCCAGAGGTTGCCCATCCTGTACGTAAAGATCGAAGGATGCTCGGTGGCGGACGCCGCGAAACGCATCGGCATGTCGGAATCGGCGGTCAAAGTCGGTATTCATCGCGGCCTTAAGGCGCTTGCGCTGAAGATACGGAGCATTGCTTGAAGACGGACGATTTGGTGTCGTTACTCGCCAGCGGCATCGAGCCGATCGACGCGAGACAAATATTGCGGCGCTATGTGCTTGCGATTACCGGGGGAATACTGGGGGCGCTTGCAATTACCGGGGGAATTCTCCACTTCAATCGGACGCTTTCGCATGAGGTGCTCGAGCCGATGTTTTGGATTCGTGGGGCTTATTGCGCGGCCTTGGGGTCTCTGGGGCTCGCTGCCATCGCGCGGTTGGCGCGCCCTGGAATCCGGCTCGGAGTCGTGCCGGCGGGCATCGGGGCCGTCGTCATCGCGATGTGGATTTTTGCTGCTCTGATACTGTTGACGGCGCCGGCACAGGATCGCGCGCATTTGTTGCTGGGCACTACCGCCGCCGTTTGTCCTTTTCTGATAGCACTGGTCGCTGCGCCGTTATTCGTTGCCTTCGTCTGGGTATTGCGTGGACAAGCGCCCACGCGGCTGCGCCCGGCCGGCGCGGCTGGAGGTTTCGCGGCGGGAGCCTTCGGTGCGTTGGCGTATTCCTTGCACTGCCCGGAACTAACCGCGCCGTTTATCGGAGTTTGGTATTTGCTCGGCATGTTGATCCCGACCGTCATCGGTGCGTCGCTCGGTCCCCGCCTGTTGCGCTGGTAATCGACGCGGTGGAGTAGAGGGCCGCTGTAACCTTTTGCGTCTTGCGGACGAACTACCAGATAGCCGACGGAAATCGGCCGATCGAAGGTTCATCGCGATGGCGACGTAGCACGTCGTCATTTTCTACTCATCGACTCCGGGAGACGCAAATGAAGACGGTATGTTATGGCATCGGCGCGCTGTCGCTGATCATCGCGGGTGCTGCCGCCGCGCAGGGTGGCAATTGGTCCAAAGATCAAGGTGCTCTGATCGTGACTGCATCCAACACTGCGAGCAATCAGCTATTGATCTACAACCCTGCCGGCACACTACTGAAACAGATTCCGACCCAGGGCCAGGGCGGCGTTAGCGGTAATGCGGGCGGCATTGCACAAAATCGGGATCGGCTGGCGGTCGTCAATTTTGGCTCGGGTAACGTATCGATATTCGCCAAGGATACCGAGCATACGGACTTGCGCTTCGAACATCTGATCCAAGCCATCGCGAGTCCCGTGAGCGTCGCCTTCGGCCATGGTCATTTGTACATTTTGTCCACGACCCACGTGGAATCACATCGGATCGATAGCACCGGCGTCAGTGCCAGTACCGATGGTTCGGCAACGCTCGTGGTCGCCGACGGCTCCGCTGCGCAGGTGGGTACACTCCCGGGTCAGTTGATCATCAGCGAAAAGGGCAACGCGATCGAGACCGTGAACTTGGACAGCCGCGGCGCGGTGGCGGGCACGGCCACCCTGGTCGCGAATATTCCCGCGAATGTGAACGCGCCGTTCGGGCTCGCGACCCGGGGCAATGATGCCTACGTTACCATCGCGCATGCCAACGAGATCAGCCTGGTCCGCCATGACGACGTATTGAAGGTGACCGGCTCGGGCACGCAGAGTGCCCCTTGTTGGGTGGCGCTTGACGGGCCGTTCTTGTTCTCAGCCAATTCACCGAGCCACAGCGTATCCCGCTACGCCGTCTATGGTCAGGAAATCATCCAGGATGCCGCGATCGTCGCGACCTTCAACGGCAATCCGACGGATATCGCGTACCGGGCCGGACTGGCGGCCGTGATCGACGCGAATGGCACCCTCTCGCACATGTCGGTATTCGGGGTTGACGAGGATGGCAACTTCACCTTGAAGGGATCGGCCACCATCAACAATGTCGCAACGAACGGCGTAGCCATCATTCGTTCGGACGACCGCATCGACTATTGAGCTACGTGAGATGCCGGAGATGACCCGGGCGCGTCGCTCGCTCCGGGTATCTCCGGGCCTCTCTTGGGTGGCTAAGCCGCCCCGCTCATGCGGGGAGGGGACCCGAGTACAAGCCTCGTCGATGTTGTATTTCTCCTGCTTGATGCTGTTCAATTGCGTGACCTATCCAACCGGCAGCCCGACTCAATTGAAACAGAGTGCTGTCCGGCTCCAGACCGAGACGTCGAAGTATAAACAGGCAAACCAGGGCATTGTTCGGCTCGAGGTTTCGAGCCTCCCGCACGATGGCGAGTGCTCTTTTTAATCGTTTAAATCCCTCATCGTCGGCAAGCACTTCGCTGCAATAGCGCAAATGCGCTCGCGCTCGCGGATCTCCGTTGCGATAAATAGGCTCGCCATGACGGTAAACGGGCGGATCGAAACCCGGTAATTGTTCGCCGTCACGCAGCCGCTGGAGCACAGGCCTTTCGGGATCTGCACTTTCGATGATCTCCCTGAGAAAACGGTGGGTCGCATCGTGCCCCGCCAAGCGACCATGGCGCCCATTGGATACGGACAATCCAGTGATTACCGCTCGCCACGGTGTGACCCCAACACTTGCAACGGCGCGGACCGCAAACGCACCGGCCTCGAAACCATGATCTGCGCACAGAACCAGAAATCGACGTATGAGCTCTGCGTCCTCGGCTTGTTTACCCAAGTGGCGTGCGAGAAAAAGGTGGATCGGCTCGCAGCACGGCTCTTTGGCCCGCACGGTTAACGTTGCCAGCCACCGAAGCACGTCAGCGCCAGTGCGCGCCATGCCGGCGGGTGACAAATCATATGACCGAGGATCTGCGGCCTCCAAGAGCGGGAATATGGCCGTTGCCCGGTCCACGTCGGGCTGTTGTGACATCACTTCGTCAAGTGTGTGAAAAAGGGCGGGAGTATTGGGTGGCTGTTGAGAGAAGATCTGGGTCTCTTCTGCGTTCCACAGCAAGGCCGCCACTGTCTCGAAGCTTGCCGTGTCAGACAGGGCAATTGCACTGCGTCCGCGATAGAAGACATCATCCTCAGTCAGCAGCGTGAGCTCGCTGTCGATTTTCAGATCGAGTGACGCTTGCGGCAGGCTCGCGCCATTCTTGCGCAATCGTTCGATGTCGGGACGCCAGTAGCGGCGTTGCTTCGAGCCCGGAACGGGCTGCGATCGGATGCCTTTACGACCCACGTAGACATAGAGCGTCGAGATGCTGACGCCCAATGCCTCTGCCGCCTCCGCGGCCGTGAAATACCGGTCATCCACAGATTCACCCTCAAGTTGACTACATTAGTCAATATGAACTCTGGGCCGGATTGGAGTCCAAGTCAAGTACACTCCGGAGTAAGATACCTGAGGCAAGGGTGCTCTCCCATCTTGATAATTTGTAAGGGGAGGGGGCCCCGTTTTGTGATGTCATGCGCGCTCTGCACGGTGGCCCCGATTGGCAGGCTTCTCGGATGCCGCCGATGCCAGAACATCGAACAACAGGCAATCATCTATACAGGTTGAGTAAACATGAACCAGAAAGAGCATTTCAGTCGGATAGTTGCAAGTGCTATCGTCGCAACTATCGCAGCGGCAGCGATTGGGCCAAATAACGCCTACGCCGAACCGCCCATGGCGCCGCGAGTCGACTACGAATTTACCGGCGACATTTCTCTCGGCGCGCCAAACTTCAATGACTACCTGACGTTCGATCCCGCCAATCGCCGTCTCTACGTGTCCCATGTTGATCGTGTTACGGTAATCGATGTGGCGTCCCGGACCGTCGTCGGCTCCGTCGCGCCGCTCAAGGATTCTCATGGCATGGCCATCGTCCCAAAGCTGGGTAAAGGCTACGCCGACAGCGGTGATGATGCCGTCGTGAAGGTGTTTAATCTCTCCGACCTTAAGATCATCAAGCAGATCAAGGTGAGCGTCGATGCCGATGGGATGATCTTCGACGAATACACCAACACTGTCCTGGTAGTGGCCGGGGATTCGAAGAATCTAACGGTCATCAATCCGGCCGATGACACCGTTACCCGTACCGTTACGTTACCCGGAAAACCCGAATTCTTTGCGGTGGACGGGGCAGGAAATGCCTATATCAACATGGCGGACACAGCCTCGGTCGTTAAAGTCAATATCAAGGCGGGAACCGTCGAGGCCACCTGGCCGTTGCAGAACTGCAAGGCCCCGCATGGGCTGGCGTACGACAAGCCCTCCAATCGGCTGTTCAGTGGATGCGCCAACAGTCGGCTGGTCGTCGTGGATCCCTTCGATGGTCGCAACGTGGCCAATCTGCCCACTGGGTCCAATAGCGACGCCATATCCGTCGACTCCCAGCGCCGGCTCGTGTTTTCGTCAAACGGCCCGGGAACGCTCACTGCAATCAGCATTGCACCGAACGATCAATTCGCGGTGGTTCGCACCATACCAACCTTTTTCGGTGGTCGTAACATGACGCTCGATCCAAACAGCGGCGAATTGTTCGTCACGCATGGGCACATGAAAGTCCTGAGTTCCATGAGAGATGTGCTCAACCTCAAATTCGGTTGGGACGGAATCGAAGTCGCGACCTTTCAGCCGCGGCCTTGAAGTGATGCGGCACGCATCGGGATCCGCCGCCCGGTGCGTGCGCTCCGGACAGCCCGCGTCAAATGTAATACGCGGTCTCTGTGTCGTCCTCGATCAGCAGAATTCTCATCAGCCTATTCGCGCGTGTTCACCCATTCCGTGGTCACAAGCTCAAGCGGGTCGTCAACGGCGACGGCATGATTCAGATGAAACTCATAGACGCGACCACGCTCGATTTCCGACGGCGAAAAAGGAAAGCCGTAGCTCGGAAGATCCTTACCGCGAACCAAAGGGAAATGAAAGAAGTACGGATTGCAGGCCTTCGCGATTCGAGTGGCCAGAGACTGCGTCGAGGCAGAGGCGACAAACAGTATGCCAACCTCGCGTGGCGACGCGGTGCCCTTTGGGACGGGTCGTCCTGAAATCGCATTCCATCCGTAGATTCGCAACGATATATCATAAGCGCCAGCTTCCTCACCAAACGTTTGCTCCACCCTTTCGACCAGCGCGGCGTGCAGCCGATCGTGGAACACATCGAGCGAGGCGAGCACTTCCGGATCCTCAATTCCGATCAGCATGATCGTTTGGAACGGCCCCGGGCCAGCGCCTTCGAGCTTCATCGTATACGGCATCACTTTCCATCGCGATCCCGCTACTCGAACCGTTCTGCCATCGACCGGTTGATAGTCCGCATCGGTAACGTCGAGTATTCCTCCTGGCTCAGTTAAATGAAATGGATCCGAATTTTCGTACAACATATGGCCGGAAACACTTTGCACGCTGCAACGTTCAGCGAGCGACAACGGTTCGATTTCGAAACTGTCGGTGTCCACCCGAATGAGCACCCCCGCGGCGCCTGAAGAATTGACGGCACATTGTGCGCCGCATTCGCCCACTTTGCCGGCATGCCAGGAGGCGGCTATACCAGCACCTCGCATCAAGGGGAATGCGGCAAGCACTGCCGTGTCGGTTGTACGGCCTCCTAAAACGATATCCGCCCCAGCCTGAAGCGCAGCGATGTACGGTTCAGGACCCATCATCGCCACGATGTGCGTACATCGATCAATAGTTTCATCTGTCAGCGAAGATAACGGTGAGAGTGCGCTGATGTCGCCCTGCACATTTTTGGCCTTGATGACGGTCCGATCTTGTTCGGAATAGAGAACGGCGATTCGCGGTGCAATCGCAATCTCGTTGGCCACTTCGACAGCGATGTCTCGGACCCAGGCAACGGCAGCGTTGTTTCCGGATTGCCCACACGATCCGATCAGAAGCGGAATCTTCGCTTCGGCTCGCGCGGCCATCAATATCCGAAGGTCGCGTTTGACAGCTTCTCGGTTGTACTTTGCCACCCCCGTGGCCAAATACGCAGCGCCGCTGTCGGTAGAACCTGCGTCAAGTGCAATGACATTCGCACCGGCGGCGATGCCACGCTGGACCTCCTCGACGCGCACTCCGACACCCAGTGATCCCACCGGAACCAGGACCGTGGCTTTAGCCGTCATAGGCGCCCCGGCAAGTTTGGATTGTAACGACAACGCCAATTCTCCACTCAATTTGCCTCAGAATCACATGCTCGCGCTCGAGTCAGGCAAACCGTTCGCATAACAAGCGCTTGTTGATGACGGAAGGATTTCCTTCCAATGCTCGCAGGGATGCGCTATCAGCGGGTACGGTCGGCGTTTGGTCCATCGCATCTACCAGGAGTCGCGAGGCATCAGGCGTTGACTCGGGGAGACCTGAATCGATGTTCACCGGTCAGGTTACGGATGGCCTCCGTGGCCAGGCCGCGGGTGCGGGGTCCGAAGAAAGCGATGACGGACATTGCAACGATAGAAACGGCCGAAATAAAAGTCAGGACACCGGACACACCGGCTTGAACCAGGATGAAACCGATGAGATAGCTGTTGAAGGCGGCGGCCAAGCGGTCGATCGAATACACCAGGCCGATTCCCCGTGCGCGAAGGCCGGTCGGAAAGAGCTCGCTGCGATACGTGTGGCTGCTATAACCGGCCAGGTTATTGCCCACGGTGATCACGAGGCTACAAGCCAGCCATCCGGCAACCTGCGTCTGCCCCACGAACAACAGACCCGCTACGGCCGTCAATGCGGTACCCGCGCAGATCTGCCACTTGCGTTCGAAACGATCAGCAATGAAGCTGAAAAGAAACGGCAGTACCGGGTAGGAGAGCGCAATGAGTGCCGTATAGGCGAGGCTTTTGGTCAGTCCCATGCCGCGGGCCTCGAACAGGGTGGGCAGCCAATTGCTGAAGCCGAAGTAGGCGATGGTGATCGCACAACTAACGACGGTCAGCATGAACGTTCTCTGCAGTAATTGTCCCCGGAAGAGATCCATAAACCCGCCTTGACTGACCGGCACCACATCGGGCAGTTCGATGGGCGGCAAGGGTCGGGACGTTCGCACAATTATCCGGCTTTCGATGTGATCAAGGATGGCTTGGGCTTCGCCCGCCCGGCCATGCTCGGCAAGCCACCGCGGCGACTCAGGCAACCCACGGCGCACCCACCAGATAAAAATGGCGCCAATGATGGGCACGAAAAGCATGATGCGCCATCCATCCAAACCCGCCACAGTCCTTCGTGCCAAGACTGTCGCAAGAATCGCTGCGATCGGAATCGCCGTATATTGGATCGCCTTGCTGATGGCGAATCCGCGGCCTCTCATGGCTTTCGGCGTCATTTCGGATATGTACGAGTCGACTGCAACGATCTCCGCCCCTACGCCGACTGCCGCGATGAACCGCCATAGGCAAACCGATACCGCATCCGACTGGAATGCCATGATCAGCGTTGCGAGTGCATACCAGATCAGGGAATAGGTGAAGATGGGCCGTCGTCCCAGCCTATCGGCGACCATGGAAAACAGCAGCGCTCCGACGAATAAACCGAAGAAAGTCGCAAAGCTGAAAGTGGCAAGATCCGGCAACCCGAAAAGGCCGCCACGACCTTTGTGAAAAATTCCCACCTGTACCAGTAACGGGGCGATGAGACTCGTCAGCGCCGTTTCATACACCTCGAAAAAGGCGCCGAACGATATTCTCGCGACCCAAGACCATAAAGGACGCGACGAGGGCAGACGGTCGATGCGCGCCGAGATGGTCGAGGCAGTATTGGGTTCTACCATGACTAGCTTCCGTGGCTCATGCGACGGTTGGGCAGATACCTGTTCCAGCTCGCCGGCCACCACCAATTCCACCGACCCATCAGCGACACTAGGGCTGGAACCAGGAGTGAGCGGATGACCACTGCGTCCACGATGACGCCGACCGCAAGCGTGGTCGAGGTGATCTTGATGATCTGATTGGGATCGATGCTCAGGGAAAGGAACGTGACCATGAGTATGAGGGCCGCGCACGTCACCAATCGCCCCGTGCGCGCCAATCCAACGACAATCGCATCGTGAGTGGAACCGGTTCGATCATATTCCTCGCGAATGCGCGACAGCACGAATACCTCGTAGTCCATCGAGAGGCCGAAGAGGGACGCGAAAACCACCGTGGGAATCCAAGCCCGAATGGCATCGGTCGCCGGCATGCCGTAGATGAACAAGGACCCGTGCCCCTGTTGCCAGAAAAACACCATGAAACCAAAGGCGGATCCCAGCGATACCACGTTGAGCACCACGGCCTTGAGGGGCAGCACGACAGAGCGCAACGACACCATCAGAATGATCAAGGTCACCAAGCTGACGACCGCCAATAGACGCGGAAAATTGCCATACACCGCACTCGTGAAGGCCATGTCTCCCGCCGTTGAGCCGGCCACCTCCGCCGGCCCGCCGGGCAACGTGGCCAGCCGCTCGCGCAACCGAGACACGATCGCCTTGCCCTCCGGCAAACTCCCTTCGGCCATGGGAACTACTGTGAGCAAGGCGTCTTCACCATGGCGATAGGCCGGGATATCCGGCGCCAGGACGCGGAAGACGCCGGGTGTGGCTTTCGCTATGTTGGTGGCTTCCCTGACGGCTTTCGTGCCCCCATGCGTCATGATGTGAATAGGACAGTCGACCGCACTTGGAATGCCATTTCTCTGCAAATCGTGAAACGCATCGGCAGCGGGTCCCCCCTGCGACAACGAACTGATGAGCGGGAATCCCGTTTTGAGGGACAAGGCCGGGTATGTCGTGATCGCGACGATCGCGATTCCTAAGCACGCGGCCTTCCATTGATGACGTAGCACCAACTTCGCCCAGCGTTCCCAAAGTCGGCTGTACGTGGTCGCCGCTTGTGGCCAAAGACTGAAGCGATCCAGCGCGGGCCCCGCCCACGACAGACACACCGGGAGCAACGTGACCGCCACACACACCGCGACGAACGGAATGAGCATCCCGCCGTAGCCGATGCTTCTCAGAAACGGGACGGGCAGGACCACCAAGGACAACAGGCCGACCGCTGCGGTGACGCCGCTCAGCGTGACCGCGCGGCCGGCGCTCCGAATCGCGGCGATCACCGACGCGTCGTTGCTCAGCCCCTTCACGCGCTCCTCGCGCCAACGCACGACCATGATCAACGAGAAATCGATGGAGATTCCGAGGCTCAGGAGCACGATCATATACTCCACGAAGTAGCTGACGTTCGTCACGTAGGTCAATCCGTGCACGCACAAAAACGTGACGCAGATTGAAGGTACCGCCATCAAAATAGGCAGAATTGCGATTGGGGAACCGTAAACCAAGAACAACGTCAGGAATGCAAGACCCGCACCCGCCAGGATGCCCCGCATCAGGTTGCCCTTGTTCGGCCCGGTATTCGACAGCAATTGGGCAAAACCGGTCATCGTCAGCGTGTATCCCGGCGGCGTCGCTTTCTGCAACACCCGCGGCATGCGGCCTTCGATACCTTTGCCGGGTCCGTAGTCTGGGTGGGGGATGCTGATGAGCGCCCATGTAACTTGTCCGTGATCGATGATGAACATGGGGTCGCCGGTGTTGGCAAAATCCACCACCGCAAGCGGTCCCGCGTCATAGGCAGCGGCAAATGTCTTTGCCGCAACGTCGCGCGCCTCGGGCGAATCCATGGTCAGGCCCGCCGGAAGCCGCAAGACCGGCAAGGTCGATTCGAATTCCGCATCCAGGCCAAACCGCTGGGCGACTCTTAGATTCGCTTCGTAGCCGGGTTCACCCGGCGTCGTGTAGGTGTAGTCCAATCGAGGCCCGATGCGTGCTGCCGTGGCAATGCTCACCACGCAGAGCACCGTCCAAACGAGAACGATCAGCCATTTGTGCCGCAGAATATAGGTTGCCATGCGACGGAATCGGTTCCTCAGTGCTTGTAGGTAAAAGAAATTCCAAACATTCGCGGTGGATTCCAATCGCCCGCATACATCTTGTTGATGCTGTTTCCGGCCGCATCGGCGGCCAGAAACTCGGGCGGGGTGGCATAGAACGCGGTCAAGTCGGTGGCGTTGATGATGTAGCGCTTGTTATTGACGTTATTGGCCCATAGAGATACTTCCCACGCCTCATCGGCGGAGAGCCAATTGATGTGCAGGTTCGCCAAGCCGCGGATACGAGTATTGTCGCTAATGAATGGATAGTCGTTATTTTCGTTTTCGAAATACTTCCTGCCTTGGTACGTAACGTCGCCGCCCACGCGCAGCTCACCGCCCGCCCATAGAGGGGACACCAAATGCACGTCGCCACCCACGGTGAAGTGATATTTGACGTCGAATGGGATCTGGTGGTGAGTAAAATCCGCACCGTCTCCTTGCACGTACTTCGTGTAGCGGGCGTCCATGTAGCTATAATTGCCACGCAACGTAAACCATGACGTCGCGTTGAGGATGGTTTCCAATTCGACGCCTGGAATGTTAGCGACGCCGGCGTTGGAAGTAATGTATTGCAGATTGGTGAATTCCTGCACTTGTAGTTCGGTGTATTTGGCATAGTACGCTGCGGCATTGAAGACCAACCGGTTGTCGAACTCCGTGATCTTCGCTCCGAGTTCGTAGCTCACCACTTTTTCGGGTTGAAACGGCGTAGCGAGACCTTGGTTGGTGGTAGGCGCCGTATCGAAACCACCGCTCTTGAAGCCGCTGGCAACGGTTGCGTACGCGAGAAACTGCTTGGTCGGCTGAAAATACAGGGTTCCCTTGGGGTTGAACGCGTGCCAACTATGGGAGTAAGTGGCCGCCAGATCGGGAGATAATCCGCTGGTGTCATTGACTTCGCTGTGACCGGACTTGTCTTCCTTGGTGTAACGCGCACCGACGGTGAGCTTCCACGCAGGGGTCAAAGCGTAATTCACGTCGCCGAACGCAGCGTAGCTGTGCGACTTAACGTGCTGATCGTTCACCGAAGTAAAGGGCCCGTTGTTATACGGAGGCGCCGCGAGACCGGCGATCGAATTGGGAGGAGCGTTGATGTTGTAGCGATGGATACCCTCGCGATTGGAATTGAGGAAGAACAACCCGGTCACCCACCCCAATCGTTGCGCGACCGGCGACGCCAAATGAATCTCTTCGGTTACCTGATCGGCCCCAACGTGATTCGCCTGAAGAATCGCGTTCAATGGGTCGGCGGTGGTCGAGAAGAAATCGCGGGAGTCGGCATGCCTGAAACCCGTAATCGAACTTATCGTACCGATGGGCGCAGAATAATCGACTCGGATGAGGCCGCCCCCGGTTTTCGAATCTCCCCGGGGTTCGGCTGCTTGATCAGTATCACTCGGGCCGTAGCTTAAGGGCGGAAGGCTCGACGGCTGGAAGTTGCCGATCAGTTGCTGCACTTTGTACGGTGACGTGTCATGGGTGAAGTCCACACCGCCGAGCACGCGCAAGTCCTCCGTGGGCGTCCACAGGAGTTGCGCCCGCGTACCCCACAGCTTTGTACTATCCGTTTCGCCAGGCAGATATTGATTATTGATGATTCCGTCTTGCCGCCGGATATCGAATGTGATCTTGCCCGCCAACTTATTGTCGATGATCGCCCCAGTCAGATAACCGCGGCCTTCAGCGAGATTGTAGTTGCCGTATGTCAACTCGGCTTTCTCGTGGGTGGCAAAATCCGGCGCCGAGGTGTGGATGACCAAAGCCCCGCCGGTCACATTTCGCCCGAACAGCGTTCCCTGTGGGCCACGCAGCACCTCGATGCTCTGTAAATCGAACAGATTCGGATCGTTGTCGCCAACGCCCGTTGTGGGAACGTCGTCGATGAAAAGCGACACCCCCAGATCCGACCCGGGCGCATCATTGCCAACGGTGGTCCCACGAATGGAAGGGTAAGCCTCTTGGCGGCTCAAGGCCGTGAACACCAGGCTGGGCGCCACGATCGCGAGGTTGGTCAGGTCTTCGATGTGCTGACGATCGATTTCACCGCTGCTGAACGCCGTGATCGCGATTGGGGTCTCTTGAAGATAAGTGGGGCGTCTGGTGGCAGTCACCACAATTTCGGACAGGCCTGCAACGTCATCATCGTCGACCGCATGCTTCGCCATCGATGGATCCGCGCCGACTGCGACACCACTAAGACTCGAGGCGGCAATCGTAGCGCACGCAATCCAAAGGGCCCGCTTGCTCATTGTGAAACTCCCGCCGTATGAAACTATCGAGTTGTAGTTATCAAACTTCAGGCGGTGGTATATCGAGGCGAAGCCGAACGTGTCAATCTTGACGGGAAATGTATAGCCTCGCGGGAATGCCTGAGTTTGTTCCGCCGTATGCGAACCGACCTCGTGTAGTAGCGGACCAGGAGACCCCATTCACTGCGTCAACTAGACAACTCGCGTCAATCTTGACAGCTGGGAGATGCAAGTCACACTTGAACAGCGTGCATGCGGACGTGGGGACTAGCGGAGAAGCGAAATGATGCAGCTGTTGAGAGTTGTTGTCGTCACCCATTCATTCTCCGGCGGCAACGGAATTGGCGGGATGTATGGCTAAACTCAAGGAAGTGTGCCGGCACATTCGTTCGAAGAACGCCGGTCCCTTCTGGGTCACTGTCGATCTATTTTTCGACGGCGCGGAACAATATCGAAGATATCGGAACAGCGATGTGCTGGCGGCTAAGACCTTCGCCACGCTCTATGGCACGGATCCGACTTTCATCAAGAGGTTCTCGATCGATCGCTTGAATACGATCAAGATTTCATTTGTCCGACCGACCGCTCAAGGCGGTGTCGTTGAACGTGACATGCACTCCGGACAGCAATATGTCCGGCTTCTTGAGCTGGAATTGGACTAGCGAATCGACACGGTCGGCCGCTGCCCCTAAAGAGTGAACGGCCTTGCGCGGCGATCAATGCCGCGCAAAGTCTTGTAAGCACCTTGTCTGCCTCATCGAGGGGGGGGCGGCTCGTTCCTCCGTCCTTGAACATCCCCCACCTGATTTAGGTAATCCTGGTAGCCCTCGGCCACCATGTCGTCCCGGTGGATGAATCGCAACGAGGCCGAGTTGATGCAGTAGCGTAGGCCGCCGCGATCCAGCGGACCATCGTGATAGACGTGGGCCGATCGCATTGCGCTGTCATTGGACGTGATTCCGACTGCAAAGACTGCCGCCGATATAGAATATGCTGCGAATTCGCGACGGGGGATCTATGCGCTTTGCAGTTCACACTATGCTCGGCCTGCTTGCCGCCGCCGTGCTCGGGGTCGCAGCACTACCGCTCCCTGCGAATGCTGCCAAGTTCGCGCCCCTGCCCAAGGCAACCGGCCCGCGTCTGTATGTATTCGATTGCGGAACGCTGGTGCACAACAAGCCTGAGGATTACAACCTGAAGCGTGATGAGGTCATTGACAGCAACATGGGCGTCACCTGCTACCTCGTGGTCCATCCGCGGGGCATGCTGATCTATGACACGGGCCTGAATGACCGGCTGATCGGCAGGCCGCTGTATGAGAATGTGCTCGACGGCTATGCCCAGGTCAAGTTCAATACCCTGAGCGGTCAACTGGCCGATATCGGGGTCGCGCCTGCGAATATCGATTACCTCGTGCTGTCTCATTATCATTGGGACCACATCGGCAATGCCAATGACTTCGCCGGCTCGACTTGGCTGGTCTACGAGGGCGATCGCGACCAGATGTTCAGCGCGGCCGCGCGTGCTTATCCCTGGTTCAGCCAGTATTCTGCGCTGGAGAGAAGCAAGACGATGCGTCTCACCGGTGACCATGACGTTTTCGGGGACGGCACCGTGGTCGTGATCGCAACGCCGGGCCATACGAAGGGGCACTGCTCATTGCTGGTGCGCCTCAAAAACACCGGACCCGTCGTGCTCTCGGGCGATCTGTATCACTATGCGGAAGAGCGCGACTTGAAGCGCATGCCGGAAGAGGAAAAGACCACGGGAACGGTTGAGTCGCGCCGGAAGATCGAGGAACTGTTGCGGCGTTCCGGGGCCCAGCTGTGGATCGGCCACAGCATGGAGTTCTTCCGCACGGTGCGTAAGTCGCCCGCGTGGTACGACTGATTCTCCGGACCATTCCACGAATCTGATTGTCGTAAATTAGAGGGCTGCAATCGCGGAATCAAGCCACACGGCGGAGAGGGTCTCGCATGGAATACATTCGGTTCGGGCGGACGGGCCTCAAGGTATCGCAGCTTTGCCTCGGCACCATGTCGATGGGCAGCTCCGCATGGAAGAGTTGGGTGCTCGATGAGAGCGATTCGATTCCCATTCTACGGCGCGCCCTCGACCTCGGCTTCACCTTCTTCGACATGGCCGACTGGTATTCCACCGGTCGCAACGAGGAGGTCGTCGGCCGGAATCTGCTGAGGATGAGCGCACGCGAAAGTCTGGTACTCGCGACCAAGGTCTACTACCCCATGAGCGACGATCCGAACGATCGTGGCCTGTCACGCAAGCACATTGCGACTTCGATCGACCGATCGTTGGCGCGGATTGGCACCGACTACATCGACCTCTACGTGATCCATGCCTTCGATGCGGAGACGCCCATCGAGGAAACGATGGAGGCGCTGCACGACATGGTCCGTGCCGGCAAGGTGCGTTACCTCGGTGCCTCCACGATGTATGCGTGGCAGTTCGCGAAGATGAACCACTTGGCGACGATGAACGGCTGGACAGCGTTCGTCAACATGCAGTGCCAATACAACGTGCTCTATCGCGAGGAAGAGAGGGAGATGTTCCCCTATTGCAGGGACCAGGGGATAGCCGTCACCACGTTCAGTCCTCTCGCGCGCGGGTACCTCGCGCGCGACGCCGGCACCGCGCGCACGGCCCACGACGTCCATCAGGAATTCTACGGCGACGCAATCGACCGCGAGATCGCGCGGCGTGTGAACGAGGTGGCCGCACGCCGGGGCGTGAGCAGGGCGCACGTCGCGATGGCCTGGGTCGGCGGCAACGCCAACCACAACATTCCGATCGTCGGTGTCGCGAAGGCAGCGCACGTCGACGTCGCCGTGGGGGCACTGGGGCTGCGGCTCGATGCCGCAGAGAGGGACTTTCTCGAGACGCCTTACCGGCCGCGCGACGAGATCAGCGACCAGAACCCGGTGCGGCGGCCCCGGGCGTTGGATCCAACTTGAGCCCAAGGCACCCGTCGCGGGCGTGCGGTGCCGCTCGGGATCCCCCGATCGGCTAGGCCAACAGCCACGGGCTGTCCTGTCGAACTTCGATCAGGGTCGGACGATCCGCAACGAGAGCATTCCGCACGGATTCCGCCAGTTGCTCGGCGCTCGCGGGCCGAGTTGCATGACAGCCGAGGCCCTCGGCCATGCGCGGGAAGTCCGGGCTCCTGGGCTCCACACCGATGCGCGGAATCTGCTGCCGGTCCATCTGCTCCACGATCGCCATCAGGGCATCGTTGTTCCACACGATGACCGGAAGCGCGAGGCGTTCCTCCGCGGCGGTGGCCAGCTCATTGACCGTGAACATGATTCCGCCGTCACCCGCGACGGCGATCACCGGCCGATGCGGCGCGCCGAGCTTGGCGCCAATGGCCATCGGCAAGCCGACACCCAAGGCACAATACGTGCCGGAATAGTACCAGCAGCGCTCCATTTCCATCGGCATTGCAAAGCTGCCGGTGTACACAATCTGCGAGGCATCGCCCATCACGATCGCGTCGGCGGGAAGAGCCGAACGCAGGATGTTCCAAACGCGCGCGTGCTGCTTTTCGATGTCGGTCATGATCGCCGCGTTGCGCGCGAGGATTTCCCGAACCCGCCTCTCGCCATGCGACCGCTGTCCCGCTGCGGTCCGGCCGGCGAGGGTGGACGACAGGGCACGCATTGCTGCACCGGCGTCGGCCTGAATGGGAACTGCAGCGGAGTACATCGATGTCAATTCCAAAGGATCGATGTCGATCCGGATGATGTCGCCGTAAATGTCGAGTTTCGGCACGAAGCTGTCGCCGGCGGCGACCTCTGTGCCCACCAAGAGCACCACGTCCGCGTCGGCCAGCGCCTCCTGGCTCGGCTTCTGCACGATCGAGCATCCCAGGGACAAGGGGTGGGATTCCGGAAGGATCCCCTTGGCGGCATTGGTGGAAAGAACCGGAGCCTCGATACGCTCGGCGATAGCGGTCAGCGCCTTGCGCGTGCCGACCGCGCCGCCGCCGACGAGAATCAGAGGACGCTTTGCCTGCGCGAGGCGATCCGCGGCCTCCTCGATCGCCGCCGGATCGGGCATCGGCAAGGATGGAGCGCGGCGGGTTTTCCAGTCGCCCTCGACGGGTTCCGGGAGGACGTCCCGAGGCAGCGACAGGTGAACCGGACGAGGACGGCTGCCGCGAAACACCGCATAGGCACGGGCAATCAATTCTGGCAATTCTTCCGGATATCGGACCATGGCGCTGAATGCGGTGAACCCGGCCGTAACAGCGGCCTGGTCTGCAAGCTCGTGGATCGCTCCCCACCCTTTACCCTGCGTGCGGGTGGCGCACGCTCCGGATAGCACCAGCATGGGCTGCGAATCGCAGTAAGCTTGGGCGATGCCGGTCGCCGCGTTGGTGACGCCCGGACCGGCAATGATCGTGCAGACGCCGGGCTTGCCGGTCGCGCGTGCGTAACCGTCAGCCATGAGGCTGGCGCCTTGCTCGTTGCGACACTGCACGTGGCGGATCCCTGCAAGTGCGATGCCGCGATACAGCTCAACCGTCATCGTCCCGGCCATGCCGAACACCGTGTCCACCTCATAGGCCGAGAGTAGTTTCATCACGGCCTCACCGCATGTCATGGCTTTCAAGTGCGCCCTCTTATGCCCGGATGACTCGCTTAGGCTCGCTGAACGGTCGTCGCGACGCGCCGAAGGTTATCACACGGAAGTCTGTTCCGGGCGGGCGCGCTTTCCTTGGAACTGCGGCCATCCTATCCTCCGTATGCACGAGCAGGTGACTTCGCCTACTGTCCTGTCAGTTGAATCTATGGTAACAAGTGATTCTGCCGATCGACAGGCGGACAGCGATGGTAACGGGATTGGCGGCTGAAATTCGTGCCTACTCGAAGTGTTCCAACAAATAGAACGGGGATTCACCATGCAGCCATACTCAAAGTTGTCTTATGCGATCGCCGCAATTCTGAGTGGCGGAGGGTATGGGTTTGCCGTCGCGGCCAGTTCGTCGGATGCGAATTCGGCCATCGACCAGATACAAGAAATTACCGTCACGGCGCAGCGCCGCACCGAAAACATACAGAACGTGCCGATCGCGATCCAAGCGCTCACCGGCGAAACCTTGAAACAATTGAACCTGTCGACATTCGATGATCTCATCAAATATCTTCCCAACGTGACGGCACCGACCGTCGGTCCGGGTCAAGCCCAAATCTTCATGCGGGGCTTAAGTGCCGGAAGCAACGGTACCCAGTCCGGGGGTTCGATTACCGGATTTCCAAACGTCGCCATCTATCTGGATGACCAGTCGGGCCAATTGCCGGGCCGCAACCTCGACGTCTACGCGGCAGACTTGGAGCGCGTCGAAGTCCTCGAGGGGCCTCAGGGAACCTTGTTCGGAGCCGGCGCTCAGGCCGGCGTCATTCGGTACATCACGAACAAGCCGAAGATGAACCTGATCGAAGGCAACGTGAGCGCCGGTTATGGCGTGACCGCCGGCGGCGACCCCAATAGTGATGTGACCGCAGTCCTCAATCTGCCGCTGATTACAGATACCCTCGCGGTCCGTGGCGTCATTTACAATGACCAGCGGGGCGGCTACATCAACAACGTGCCGGCCACCTTTACGCGCAAGGCGAGCGATCTTGGCATCGGCTTTGCCAACTATCCGACCGGATGCGGGGCCAACAGCGACCCTCCGGGACCCCCATGTCAGGTTCCCCCGTCGGCCGCACCCATCAACAACTACAACCTTGCGCAACGGGCGATCAACCCGGTTACCTACAAAGGGATTCGAGCGTCCGCGCTGTGGGACGTCAATTCCGATTGGAATGCTCTCATTTCTGAAAGCTACCAAAGCATGGACGCCGAAGGGGTCTTTTACCAGATGCCCAATGCCTCCGATGGTGCGCCGCTGCCCAACCAGTCGGTCACCCTGTTCAACAATTCATTCAACAAGGACAAGTTCGAAAATACCGCGTTGACGATCAATGGACGACTCGGCGACCTCAAAGCGGTCTATACGGGAGCGTATCTGGTGCGCAACGTGAGCCAAGTACAGGACTACACGAATTATGCGCGCGGTGTGTATGCGGACTACTACCAATGCCATGGCGCCGAGCCGGCGAACGGACTTGCATCGACCTGTTATTCGCCGAGCACCACTTGGAACGAGACGGAACACAATTCCCATCAGAGTCATGAGTTTCGACTCAGCACCCCCGACGATTGGCGGTTTCGCGGCATCGTCGGCGCTTTTTGGGAGCAGTTGAAGATTGAAGACCAGCTGAACTGGCTATACAAGACCTTGCCGGCCTGTACCGTGACCGTGACCGCGGGATGTTTGACTGATGTGGCGCCTGCCCCAGGTACGAGCGCATCCAATCCGAATACGCGCAATGACAATACCGCGTATTTCAATGACGTCCATCGTGGATACAAGCAGTTGGCGTTGTTCACGTCACTGGACTTCGACATCATTCCCAAAGTGTTAACGGTGACGGCTGGAACACGCTACTACCATTTCGACAATACCGAGAAAGGTGCGGTCACCGGCAGCTTCTACTGTTACGAGGCGGGTCCGGCCCCCTGCTTGAACTACGCAACCAACGTCGACGCTGAGAACCTACATACGACCTATAAGGGATTCAAGAGCCGCGCCAATGTGACGTGGCACATCTTGCCGGACGTACTGGTTTACTACACCTGGTCGCAGGGTTTCCGCCCCGGCGCTTTCAATCGGAATTCCGCCTGCTACATCGCGGACGCCAAGGGTGTCTCGCAATACTGTTCGCCGTTATCGTTCACCTCCGACAATCTGACCAACAACGAGATCGGCTGGAAAACCGAATTCTTCGATCGCCGCCTGCAGTGGAACGGAGCGGTCTATCAAGAAGCCTGGAACAACGTGCAGGTCAACTTTTTCGACCCGGCAGTGCTGGGTAATGTCGGCTTCGGCGTGAATGGACCGAACTACCGGATTCGCGGCGTGGAAACTTCCTTTATCGCGTTGATTACCCAGGGCCTGACGGCGCAGGGGGGTGCTTCCTGGAACAGCAGCAAACAGACCAACTCGCCGTACTTGATTGCCAACAATCCAGATTTGCTGAAGGACCCGGCGACGAAGGGCGAATTCGGTCAGCCCATCCTCAGCGTTCAAAATCCATACGGCCCCGCGGGCAGCCCCAGCGCCAATTCGCCGCCGCTGCAGTTCAACTTGCGTTTGCGGTACGAGTGGACGGTGAACTCTTACAATGCTTTCGCGCAGGCCGGCGCCACTCATACCGGCCATTCTTTCACCCAGTCCGGCAGCAACCCTCCGCTCTCTGCCGGTACGAACGTGAGCACGACGCAACTCCGGTTTGAAAATCCCGCGTACTCTCTCTACGACGCATCGATGGGCGTCGCGAAGGATGCGTGGACGACGGAGCTGTACGCCCAAAATCTGACCAATGTAATCAAGAGCGTATTCACCTCGAGCACGCAGTTCGTTCCGGCGGAGGCCATCACGCGGCCGCGGGTGCTTGGCGTGAGATTCGGATACAAATGGTGAAGAGCCTTACCCAAGGGAGCTTTCCTTGAGCGCCGATGCCATCTCGCTATCCCGGTCCGCGGCGCCTTCGGCCGCCGAGCGTTGGTATGTCCTGATCGTGATGTGCCTGGTCTATTCGATCAACATTGCCGCCCGGTATGTGGTGACCACCGTGTTCGAGCCGATCCGACTCGAATTGCGCCTGACGGATGCAGGCGCGGCGTTTCTAACCGGCGTTCCCCTCGCCTTGTTCTATGTGGCCTTTGGAATTCCCATCGCATGGCTCGCCGACCGCTCGAACCGGCGGAACATCGTGGCGGCGTCGCTGATCATTTGGTCCGGATTCACGGTGTTTTGCGGTCTGTCGCAGAGTTACTGGCAGCTCCTGTCGGGCCGCATTGGCGTCGGCGTCGGTGAAGCAGGGGCCACTCCGCCCTCCACCTCAATCGTGTCGGACTGTTTTCCCCCGGAACGGCGGCCAATGGCGTTGTCAGTACTGGCTTTAGGGGCGCCGATCGGCGCATGGATGGGCGCTGACTTGGCCGGCGCCGTCGCTCAGGCGTTCGGGTGGCGCGCGGCTTTTTTTGCCCTCGGGGCACCCGGTTTGTTGCTGGGTGTACTCGTCTTCCTGACGATACGTGAACCCCGGCGGGGACGGCTCGACGCGATCGGCGGCGAAGGTAAGCCTTCGTTGATGCATTCCTTGCGGTTTCTGTGGCGCCAAAAGGCCGCGTTCCATGTGATCATGGCGAGCGGCGTGTGTTCTCTTTGGGGTTGGGGTCTGGTCTGGTGGACGCCGACATTTCTCATGCGTAGCTACAGCCTCAACGTCGCCCAAGCGGGCGCGGTCACGGGTCATGTTCACTTGGTGGGCGGAATAGTGGCGACGGCCGGCACGGCCTGGCTTATGGCGCATCCCTCGATGGTTAGTCCGCGCCGCGTCCTGTGGACGCTGGCGGCGATCATCGGATTTGCGACCATACCGTCGTTTTTTGCTTACTGGACGCACACGTTGTGGGTGGCGAAGTTGATGTTCTGGATTTACATCCCCGCGATTTATTTTTTCATCGGGCCCTGCATGGCATTGGTGCTGAACCTGGCACCGAGCAACATGCGCTCCATATTCACCGCGTGGTCTGTGCTCGTCGGAAACGTGTTCAATCTAATCGTCGCACCACAGGCCGTCGGAATCATGAGCGACTGGTTCGCCCGCGGCCATGGGACCGACGCCGCATCACTGCGCCTGGCGCTGTTGGTGCTCGCACCGACCGGATTCTGGGCGGTTTGGCATTTTTGGTTGGCCGCGAGGACGGTTGTCGAGGATCAAAACCGCGCCATCGGGTACTCGATGGCGTGAGATTTTACGGCCCGCGATCGCGCTCGAGAGAACTTAAGAGATTTCCTATGAAAAATCCACTGCTCAGCATTGTCTTTGCCGCAGCCATCGCTTTCGACGCCCATGCCGCCGGGATTCAGGTCCTCAATGGTGACGCGCATTTTCCTGAAGGACCCGTCTGGTATCACGGCAAGCTGTACTACGTGGAGTACGACCGCAATACCGTGACCACCTGGGACGGCGGGAAGAATGCGATATTTTGGTCGCAGAAGGGTTGCGGCCCTTCGGCGGTCATTCCCACCGCGCAGGGCGAATTCCTCACGACCTGCTATGACAACAACTCGATCGGACGCATGTCAGCCGACGGAAAGAATCTTCCCGCGTACACGCACGATAAGGAGGGCAATCCGTTTGTCGGTCCGAACGACTTCGCGCCCGATGGTCACGGCGGCATGTACTTCACGACCTCGGGGGATCCCGGCCCCGTAATCAATGGCAAGGTCTTCTACATGGCGGCGGATGGGACCATCGCCCAACAAGCCGGCGACGTGCACAGTGCCAACGGTGTGGCCGTCTCGAAAGACGGCAAGATTCTGTATGTCGTGGAAACCGAGGGGCACCGTCTGCTTCAGTTCAAGATCGGCCCCCGCGCGTCACTGTCCGATCGGCGCGTTTTCGTGAACCTCGACGATCTTACCAACAATGCCGTCCACATCTACCCTGACGGCGTCAAGATCGATTCGAGGGGCCAGATTTATATCGGCCAGAATCCGCGCGACGTGCACGCTCCCCTGGCCGGCACAATTTTCGTCGTCAACGCCGACGGACGGCTGCTTCGTAAGCTGACACTCCCGTCGCCGGGCGTGCCCAACTTGGCGTTCAGCCCCGACGAGAAGACCGTCTACGTGACCGCGCTCGATCAGGTCGACAAGCCGCCCTACCACGGCAAAATCTACTCGATACCGAACAACTGACGGACGACCTAAGGAGGACTCACGCCAATGTCCAGATTGCTCGCGGGAAAGACCGCCGTCGTCACGGGCGCAAGCTCCGGAATCGGCCGTGCAATCGCCATCACTTTTGCGGCCGAAGGCGCCGTGGTCGTCATCGCAGATGTCACTTCCGAGCCTCTCGAGGGTGGCGAGCCGACCGCCGATCTCATCATCCGAGCGGGCGGCGAAGCGTCCTTCGAGGCCGTTGACGTTGGGCGCTGGGAGGATATCGACGCGCTGATCGCGAAGACCGTTTTCAGTCACGGTCGGCTCGACATCATGGTGAACAATGCGGCGACCTATTCGGGGACGCCGCTGCTCGAAACCAGTGCCGCGCAGTGGGAACGGGTCATGGCGGTCAATCTGACGGGCATGTTCAATGGCTGCAAGCGGGCCATCCAGCAAATGATCACTCAGGAGCCTCGCCAGGAGGTGCGAGGGCGAGTGATTAACTTGGGGTCACAGCACGGCATCGTCTGCGCACCGCGGGACTCGCCCTACGGGGTAAGCAAGGCGGGAGCGATCTACCTGACCAAGCAGATCGCGGTGGACTATGCGAAGGAGCTCATCGTCTGCAATTGCATTTCGCCGGGTAAGATCGTGACGGGCAAGTCCGGTTTGGCGATGGACCCGGCGCTTCTCGAGTACGCGCGTCGGCGCACTCCGTGGCCGCGATTCGGCCGACCTCAAGACGTTGCCAATGCCGCGGTATTTCTTGCCAGCGATCGAGCGACATTCATCACTGGCTCGAATCTCGTGGTGGACGGCGGGTGGCTGGCCGGCTGAGGGTCGTGCGCATACAGTGCACGGTGCCCGCATGATGGAGGACTTCCGATTTCTGACTTAGTTGAACCCGATATCGAGTTGGCCGCGTCGCTGTTCGACCGGCTGAGTGAGGCAACCCGCCGCGGGCGGGGCATCGTGCGGGACAGCTATGGTGCGGGCGAGCAGGCTGCGCACGACATCATGCGGTCGGCGGCCGAGCGGATCGGTCTCGAGGTCTCGGTCGACGCCATCGGTAACCTGACGATGACTCTGCCGGGACGCGACCGCAGTGCCCAACGCATCATCATAGGTTCCCACCTCGACAGCGTGCCTCAGGGTGGCAACTACGACGGCGCGGCAGGAGTGGTCGCAGGGCTGTGCGTGGTGTCCGCGCTCAAGGGGGCGGGAGTCGCCCCCCGCTGTGATGTCTCGGTGATGGGCGTTCGCGCTGAAGAGTCCGCTTGGTTCGACATCGCATATCTCGGCAGCGGAGGTGCCTTCGGAATGCTCGACCCGGCGTGCCTCTCGATACCGCGATCGGACACCGGGCGAAGTCTCGAATCCACGCTGATCGAGCGCGGCTTCGATCCGCAGGCAATTCGCGAGCGGCGGACACTCCTCGATCCATCGAAGATCCGCGCCTATTTGGAACTGCACATCGAGCAGGGTCCGACTCTGGCTGCGCAGGGGCTGCCCGCCGCCGTCGTAACAGGCATTCGAGGCTGCAAACGGTTTCGTAACGCGCGCTGCATCGGTCAGTATGGCCATTCCGGGGCGGTCAACCGTCCCTATCGCCATGATGCGGTCGCCGCAACCGTGGCACTTCTGCACCATCTGGAGTCGATCTGGCTGCAACAAGAGGACGCGGGAGCGGATCTCGTCGTCACCTCCGGAGAATTGTTCACCGATCCTGCCATGCATGGCCCCAGCAAAATCGCGGGTGAGACACACTTTGTTCTCGATCTGCGCAGCGTGTCCGATGTCACCATGAACGCCGTCGCGACCGATGCACGGCAGGCCGCAGCGCGCATCGGCGAGGCGTATCGCGTCGCCTTCGACCTCGGCGCAACCAGCGACTCTCCTCCGGCGGTGATGGACAGTCGACTGCGCGCGAGCCTGATGGGCCTGCTCGAACGCCCGTTCGAAATGCCGAGCGGTGCCGGTCACGACGCGGCGGTCTTCGCGAAACAGGGCATTCCGACCGCCATGATATTCGTCCGCAACGAGAACGGCAGTCATAACCCGGATGAAGCCATGACCTTGGACGACTTCGCGGTCGCGACGCAAGCCTTGATGGGGTTGCTGTTGCAGGAGGCGTCGTGACATTGCTGATTACCGGCGCGACCGGCTTCGTTATGAGTGTACTCGGGCGCTATTGGCTGGATGCCGATCCGCAGGCTCGCTTGGTGGTTCTGGACTCCGCTCCCCTGGATGCAGCGGCTTCGCGGTACTTCGCTCCGGTGAAGGACCGCATGCGGGTCCTGGTCGCGGATGTGACCCGACCCGAGGCATGGCGCGATGCAGTGACGGGAAGCGAGATCACGCACATCGTCCACGGCGCCACGATAACGCCGCTGTCGCGAGGCACGGCAGCCGAGGCGAAGCGAGAGCCGGAAGCGGACAATCCCGCTCGGATCGTCGAGGTCAATGTGATGGGAACGGTGGCGGTGCTCGATTGGGCGCGCACGCTGCCCAAACTGAAAAGGATCATCTATGTGAGCTCGGGCGCGGTGTATAAGCATCACGGCCCCGACCGCCCCGGCGAACCGCTGCCGGAAGATGGCTATGTGATGCCGCGCCGGCTGTACGGAATTTCGAAGCTGGCATCGGAGCTGATCACGGAACGCTATGGGGATTTGTTCGGACTATCGACCGCATCGGTGCGTCCGTCATCGGTTTACGGAACCATGGATCGCGTGACGGCGAGTCGGAATTTCCGGCATGTTCCCAACCGGCTCGTCCATATGGCGCTGGACGGAGTGAAGCGCGTGCGGGTGAACACACTGGATGCAGTTGGCGACTACCTCCATGTGGAGGATGCCGCCTCCGGCATCGTCTCGCTGTTGCATGCGCCGAATCTGCGCTACAGCGCATATAACCTCGCCGCAGGCACCACGGCCACGGTGCGGGACTTGGTGGGATGGATAGCGGAAAAGGTACCGGGTTTTCATGCCGAGATCGCTCCGCCCGACGAGGCCGACCTACTGCAGGATGCAACCCTCACGGACGGCATGTGGGGCGCTTACGACATATCGCGCATCGCCGCCGAGACGGGTTGGAAGCCGAGACCCACGCGCGAAGCGCTGCACGCCTATATGGATTGGATCGTGGCCGAACGCCGCTCGAATAGTTGATCACTTCAGGAACCGAAAGTCATGAATTCCTCCGAACCCTATCCCCGTGATCTCATCGGCTACGGTTCTCATCCGCCGCACCCCCGCTGGCCGCAGGATGCCCGGATCGCCGTCTCGGTCGTGCTGAACTATGAGGAAGGCGGCGAGTACTGCGTGTTGCACGGTGACGCGCATTCAGAATCAGTGTTGGCCGATGTTGCCGCTGAGCCTCTGCAGAACGCGCGCAACCTCAATGTAGAATCCAATTTTGAATACGGCAGCCGCGTGGGATTCTGGGAGATCATGCGACTGCTGCGCGAGCATGGTGTCGACGCCACGATCAATGCCGTCGGGATGGCGTTGGAGCGCAATCCAGAGGCTGCCGAGGCCATCGCGCAGAGCGGCCTTGAGGTCGCCGCTCACGGCCAGCGCTGGATCGACTACCAGTTCGTTCCTGAGGCGGCGGAACGCGCCGACATGTTGCGTAACATAGAGGTCATCACACGCATGATCGGCCGGCGTCCGCTAGGCTGGTACACCGGCCGGCCAAGCCCCAATACGCGTCGACTGGTGGTTGAAATCGGCGGTTTCTTGTATGACAGCGATGCCTACAACGATGATTTGCCCTATTGGACGCACGTGGCCGGTCGGCCGCATCTCGTGATCCCCCATACCTTCGACGCCAATGACAGCCGCATGCAGCGCGGCGGTGACTTCAGCACCGGTGAGGAATTTTTCGCGTATTGCCGAGATGCCTTCGATTGGCTCTACCGGATGGGTACAGCGGGCCGGCCTCGCATGATGACGATCAGCCTGCATGGTCGGATAATCGGCCGCCCCGGACGCATCGGTGCCTTGGCGCGAACGCTCGACCACATTCGGCGACACGACGCCGTTTGGCTGTGCAATCGGGCGGCGATTGCACAGCACTGGACCCTGCATCACGCGAGTGCCCACCGTCCATGACACACCCTGAGTCTTTACCGCGCAAGGTCGCGCTGCTCGCCAATTGCCTCATGAACCAGAACGCCAAAGTCTGCGAGGGCGCCCGCTATCGGGGTCTGGTCAATCCGGTCGTCGAGGCGCTGCGCAGCCGTGGTTACGAGCTGCAGCAGCTGCCGTGCCCCGAGCTCGCCTTTGCCGGTGTGCGGCGCTGGTGGGCCGTCTACGAGCAATATGACACGCCGGCCTATCGCGCCCACTGCCGGCGCCTGGCACAGGCCATCGCGCCGCTGATTGAGCAGCATTTACGCCGCGGCGACGAGGTGATTCTGATCGGGCTCGACGGCAGCCCCTCGACCGGCGTGCGCTTCACGTCCAGCAAACCCGATTGGGGCGGGCGGCCCAACCGCCCCGAAGATGACTGGGACATCGTGCCGCGCCGGGGCGTGTGGATCGAGGAACTGGAGGCTGAGCTGGCGCGCCGTGGACTGCCACCTCTGCCGGCCACGGGCTGGGCCCTGGACATGGGCCGCTTCGATGAGGCTGGCTCCCGCCGTGACCTGGAGCAGTTCCTGGACAGTCGCGAGGCCGCTGCAGGCCCGCCTGGCGACGATCCGGCGGCGCCGTGAACGGCGATGCGCGCGGCTGGCGCATGGCGCTGGTGCCCGACACTCTGATCAATCCGCGTACCCTAGCCCGCGCGGCGCTCCCCGACGCCCTGGAGGTACTGGAGGTACTGGAGGCTAGCGGCTACGGTGTGCTGCAGCTACCTCCAGCGGGCAAGCATGGTCTGCTGCTCGCCGTGATCGCCGATCAAGTGGCCGAGTATGCGCACCACGGCTATGCGGTGGTAGCCATCGGGGTGCGCGGGGAGCCGGGTGGCGGACTCCACTGGCGCCGCCTGGCTCCCCTGCTGCGGCACCGGGGCGTGGCGCCGCCGCCCCGCCATCTCATCCGGCCGGACGTCGACGCCGCTGCCGAGCGGCAGCGGCTCGCCGGCTTCCTATCCGGCTACGATCTGCCGGTAGAAGAGCAACGCCGCTGGCGCGTGTAGCGGGCCCCTGCGGCGCCGGCCGGTTCCAATGGACTTACGCCGTGCAGATTCCTGAAAACAGAGTTGCCGTGCGTCCCCCAACCCATACGCCTCGGCTGTCGTGATGGATATGAATACGGCCTGAGCGGCCGACGCGAGTTCCCTGGGCGGCAATGTAGGGGGCCGATGCGCGGCCTGAGGACAGAAGCCATTCCGCGGCCGAGGCATTGAGGCTGCCTGTGACCGGATCCTCCCTCACCCCGCCCTGATGATCCGTGAAAAATGCGCGCAGCTCGAATGCGACGGGGCTGCCCGCCGGATGTGGGCCGACCACGCCGACATCGAGACGCGTGGGGTGATCTCGCGCGGGTTCGAGGGCCATTACCTCATCGGCCGACGCGAGCAGTACAACGATCCACCCCGGTCCGTTGTCCCCCCACTGGGCATCAACGATATGCGAGCGGCTGATGCGCAGAAATCCTGCAATTTCGACCAGCTTGGATTCATCGACCGATCCGCCACGGATGAGCGGGGGCGCCGCGAATGAAAGCAGCTCGGCCGTGCGCCGAATCGCCACCAGGCCGGCGCCGCACTCCTGGACGATCTCTGCGGCGTCTGCAGACTGGCCGCCGTTCGATAGCCATGCATGACAACTACCGAGGGTCGGATGTCCGGCAAAAGGCATTTCGCGATCGAGCGTAAAAATGCGCACCCGATAGTCGGCTTTGGGCGACGACGGACGCAGTAGAAACGCGGTTTCCGACAGGTTCAACCAACGCGTCATGGTCTGCATGGAGGATGTAGTCAGATCATCCGCCTCGAACACTACCGCCAATGGATTGCCACTGAACGCATCGGTGTTGAATACATCGACCAGTTGGAACGGTCTGTTCATCGGTGACTCTCCGGGCAGCGGCAAAATAGTTGGACCTAAATCAATTCCAGGTTCAATGCAGCGATCGTTACCGTCGGCCTTCGCGTGCCGCTGCAGTCAGCAGAGGGTCATCGATGCGACGCACGGCATCATCGACGGCGTCTCTCCAGCATCGAGACACCACAGTCGCAGTCTTGAACTCAGCCAGGCTGAACGAGGAGGCGCCGCGCGATTCGAGGGCTGCATCGCCGATCCGTCTCAATAGACGGCGTGCGGCGGCGGGAGTGGTCAGCTCCCGGCGTTCATATCGTACCCGGATTTCGGTCGATTCCAATCCTGTCGCCGCTGCATGGCCTTCCGTTGATACAATCCCACCCAACACGAAAGCAACTACGATCCACTTGCTCATCTGGACTCTCCGCCGTTATCGATGAAGAGTCATTCTTGTTGACCGGGCTCCGATCCTCCAGATACAGTACAGTACAATTCTTTCGTACTGTACTGGTACCTTAGAGAATACAGTTATGATTGGAACTGCCGGCGAAGCGACCCGCGTCGAGCAAGTCATGGCGCTGGTTCGACAGCGTATCGAACGGCGCGTGCTCAGTCCGGGCGCCCGGCTCACGTCGGTGCGCGCCATGGCGGAGGCAACGGGATTCTCCAAATCGACGGTCGTCGAGGCCTATGATCGTCTCGTCGCGGAGCGAGTCATCCGTTCTCGGCCGGGAGCACGTTGAGTCTAGATGTGCGTCGAGAAAAAAAAGGTTTCGGATCTGGCCGACACCTTGGTACACAATGGACTCTGGACCTGAGGCGATACGAAGCCGAGTGAGTTGCCGGCTCCTTGGCGGGTTCACGTGCTGATGGCCACGCCGCGTCCGCCGCGTACGGCCAGGTAAACCAGCTGTTCACGGGCGTCGTCGATGATTAGACGCGACTTTTTAGCAGCCGGTGCGGGTGCCGATTGCCGCTTTCATTGGCTTCTGGGGTGATCACTTCTGTTGCGCGCTCGAAAGCGCCTGAGTCTTCCATAGATCCCACGGCCGGCCGACCTGCTTGTCGTTCACCACGGCAACCTTGGCCGCCTCCACCTCATTCAGAAAAACGATGTTCTTGCCCAAGCGAAGGGCCTCAGCCTGCAGGCGCGCATTGACCTCCGTGTAGATTGCGTGAAATACCGCGAGCTTGATCGAATTGCCGACCACCGCGTCGCCGTGCCCACGCATCAGCACCGCCGACCCGCTGCCGATCTTCTTTGCCAACGCTGCACCGAGAGACGCATTCTCGATCAGCATGTCGGTCTCATCGCCGCCAGCCTCGCGGATCTCGAACACCGGCACCGCCCGTACAAGGAAACCACTCATGTGCGAGATGGGCTTGAGCGGCACGTCACTTACGCCGAAGGGGATAACACCCGCCGAGTGGCTGTGTACGACCGACTGAACATCAGGTCGTGCCTTGTAGATCTCGCTGTGTATAAAGCGCTCCATATATGAGGCGCGGCCGCGCGCATCGATGGGATGATCTTCAAGGTCGTATTCCATAATATCGTCCGCCGATACCAGCGCCGGCGCGCGTGAGCGGGAAATGAAGTAGTGGTTGGGATTCTTCGCCGACCGAACACTGATGTGTCCGAATGCGTCCAAGACGCCTTGGTTCACGAGAATGTGATTGGCGAGCACAAGATCGGCGATCCGCTCAACGTCCTCTTGCGCGGACGTCTTCGCCGGCTCTTGCGCCGGGCCGGGCTTGGCAATACCCACGCTGCAAACCATCACAACCAACGGCAGCACGCCACAACATGGTTTCAACAAAGATTGATCCTCCACACCCGCAACGGCAGCACCGGCACCATCTGCGCTTACGGACACACAGGTTACAGATCATTCCGACCGGCATAAACATCCATGTGCCCGGTAAGGACCGACGGAACTGCGTTCCGGACGCACCTATGGGGAAGCCATGAGGCAGCTTCTCTCCAATTCGTTGTAACGGCCGCCGCTCTAGTGCTGCGGTTGGCCGACGCCGGATGCACTTGGCCGAAAACTGCTGGCGCCCTCCGGCAGCACGCGCAACATCACCGTGCATGGCCCACGAACGCAACCCGACGATTCGCCTTCAATCCAACGCAGGCCGGCAATCTTCGCATCGAGGGGTTGTACTTCGATCAGCAGACGCCAACCTACAACGCCGCATTATTCAGTGGCAGTGAAATGCGAATCGGTGTTGCGGCCCAGTCCTATCCGTTTCCGTCGCCGACCGGCATTGCCGACTACAAGCTACGCACACCCGCTGTCAACGCTCAACGCCGGCGTGCGCTATGCGCGCAAATGCTCAGCCCATCCGTGCTCTCTGCGATTCGATGTCGCCAATTTAACCGATGCGTCGGGCCTGACGATCTCTCCGCAATACTTGCTCCTAACACAGCTACGCCGCAACTACATGTTGACCGCGGCGATCGATTTCTAGACCCGTCGGAAAGGTGGGGCCTAATTCCGCATTGCAACAGATAGCTGCTTGTGCAAACGCAGCCTTGACAATAGCTGCCTAAGCAATATAATGGCGGCGTGAGGGCACTGATGAACGCGGACACCCAAATCTACGAAGTTGAGACGTACCAGCCTGCCAGCTGCGTCGGGCAATTGATTTACCGCGTTCGTGCCGCGCAGATGAGTGCCCTCGATCAGGAATTGGCCCAGGACCCGGACCTCGCGCCGCTTGAGATCAGCGCTGCTCAGTACACCATTATCAGTGTGCTGGCCAAGCGCGGTGTCGATTCGGGGGCGCAGCTTTGCAAGGACCTCTCGTATGACGCCGGTGCGATGACCCGCATGATCGACCGGCTCGAAGCAAAAGGTCTGGTCAACCGAAGTCGCTGTCCAGAGGATCGGCGGCTGGTGAAGCTGGAGTTGACCGAAGAGGGTCTTGCGGCGCTGCCGAAGCTTCGCGCGTGCTCGGTCCGAGTGCTCAATCGATTGCTACTTGGCTTCAGCCTCGCGGAGGCGAGGCAGCTTGAAGGATTCATGGTCCGCATGCTGCAGAACGTTTGATATTTTTTTGCCCATATCATTGCCTAGGCATTGACAGCTGCGGCAATGGTTAGATTGCGAGGAAAACCCGATGACAACCCTGGTCATGCTCTTTATCCGGCACACCCGCCTGGCGCTGCAGGAATTCGCACCTCACATGGCAATCTTGACGCTGCCCGGCGGCTACCTCATCGCCCTGACTGGATGGGTTCATCGCCATTGGCCGCTCATCACACTGCGTAGCGCGGCGCGCTAGTCGAGAAGCGGTAACACGGGCGGAGCACTCACAGATGCGCCTTTCAATAGAAGCCACCTTTTTTTCGCCACGCGCAGCTCTGCTCACGTGCATCGTCAGCCTTTTCACTCTTCAAGGATGCGCTCCGATTGTCATGACAGCGCCATCGCCACCGGTTGCGGAGGTCGCGACCGATTCGCCGGGCGGCGTTCGCGTGCTCGGCGCCGATCAACGCTTCGCGGCTGTATCCATACAAAGCGTCGCGCGGCGAGCGCGCACCTTACGCGAAGGAGAGCCGATCAGCATCCTCGCTCTCTCGGGCGGCGGCGCCGATGGGGCGTTCGGCGCGGGTGCCCTGGTGGGGCTGACGAACGCCGGCGCACGCCCGCAGTTTTCGGTCGTCACCGGGGTGAGTGCCGGTGCCTTGCTCGCTCCCTACGCGTTTCTTGGTCCGGAATGGGACAAGCAACTCACCGACGCCTACACGAGCGGACGCGCAGAACACCTCCTGCAGCCGCGCGGGCTTGGGGTGATCTTCGACTCCAGCGTGTATCGCGGCCGGCCGCTCGAGGATCTGGTCGACCATTACCTCAGCGACGAGCTAATTCTAGCGGTGGCGCGCGAGGCCGCTGCGGGGCGCCTGCTGCTTGTGGCAACCACCAACGTCGATACCGGAGAGACCGTGATTTGGGATCTCGGATCGATCGCGATGAACGGTGGCCGCAGCGCAAAGGCTCTGTTTCGGGATGTCCTGGTTGCATCGGCCAGCGTACCGGGCATGTTTCCGCCGGTGATTATCCGTGTTCAAGACAGCGGAGGAGACTACAGTGAGGCTCACGTCGACGGGACCGCCGCTGTTCCCTTCTTGGTTCCACCCACTTTGTTGCAGCTGCCTCGAGACGTGCCCAACCGCTCGCCAGCCACGGTATATGTCCTCGTCGATGGACGATTGAGCCAAGAGCCAATGCCGGTCCGGCTGCGCTTCAGGACGATTGTATCGCGGAGCATTTCTGCGGGTTTGACTCACATGATGAGGACGACGCTAGAGCTGACCGCAACCAACGCACAACTGCAGGGAGCGAGTCTTCAATACTCGGCGATTCCCGCCGCTTACCCGAACCTAGCCTCATTTGATTTCCGCGCCTCGACCATGCGCTCGTTATTCCAATACGGCCATGACTGTGCATACGCCGGCCGGCTGTGGATCCCTTCACAACGTGCGGCGGCCGATCGCGCAGATCGCGGCGAGACCGTCTCGGGAAAGAGTGTTGAATGCCCCGCCGATGATGACTTCATCGGGCGCTTTGCCGTTCGCTGAATCGTTTCACAATTGACTTTGCCGCGCGCGCAGCCAATAAGACGAGGTGATTTTCATGGCGGAGATTTTGTTGAGGAGTATCAAAATGGCCGATCGAGAAAACCGCAGCCTCAATCCGCTGCCCATGGCGAACTATAGCTCGGCTATCGCCAGAGCGGTCGAGTGGTTGGGAGATCGCTATCTGCTGGCGAAACCAATCAACGCTGCATCCCGTCGCGTGACACACGCCTCTGCAACAGAACTCACGGGCCGCGCGTAAGTGTTCAGTGCTTACGGGCAAAGAACCCTCCCCCCGGCCGGGGAGAGGGTTCTTGCGATCGAGGGTGCGACTACGGTCACTCGCCTTTTTCCTCTTCCTCCCGAGTCGCCAGCCGATCCTTGAAGTCGGTCGGCGGGCGCACCTTGGTCTCGCCGGGGTAGGGACGCTTGAAGTTCGTCGCCTCGTACCAGGCCAGATGGTTGACCGTATCCGGGTCTTCGGAGTCAGACTTGGTTGACTTGCCCGCAAAGATTTCACCTTCGCCTTCTTCCAGGCCTTTGCCATCGGCGCGTGTGCCCTAAACTCGGATGACGATCTTGCCGTTCGCCTGACCTGACTCCATCAGGCGATGGGCTTCGCGGATATCCTGAAAATTGAATACCTTTGCCGGCTTCGCCTGGTAGGTACCGTCGGCGACCCGGTCGACCATGGTTTGAAAGGGAAAGTCAGACAGCGGGTACTCCGCGCCGCCGGTGACCAGCGCGGTGGCCAATACACTCAGGTGCCGCCCGCTGGGGCACTCCCTGGCACGAGACTACTACATCGTCGAAGGCGCACGGAGCTGGACGGTAAGCGATCAACTCATGAAGAAAGAGGTCATTCAGCAGGGGATGGGATGGGGCCATCTTCCCGAGTTTCTCATCGGGCGCGAATTGCGCGAGGGCCGCCTCGTCGCGATTACGGGCAAGCACTTTTCCGGCGGGCGAGTCGAACTCGTCGCCGCCCGCCGGCGAAATGTTCCGCACGGACCGATTGCCGGACGCCTGTGGCGCTACATTGAGGAACAGGCCCCGGAGTTGTCCGCGGGCTTCCTGGGTCAAGCCGATTGATGAGTTACCGCGACCGAAGATGGGCCTCGCATCAATACGAGGCCGCACGCAAGATCGCCGCAAGACTGCGCTCCACATCCGCCTCGGTCGTTGCCCACGACGACACGCTGATCCGCATCGCCGTGTGACCCTGCCAGACCGTGCCACCGCACCAACAGGTGCCATCGCGCTGGACGCGCGCAATCACCTCGCGCGTACGCTCTGAACTCCCGAACGACACCAGCACCTGGTTTAGCACGACCTCGTTTAGTACGCAGAAGCCTGCAACACGGAGACCTTCGGCAAATTGGCCCGCGCATCGGCAGGTGCGTTCGATCAGATCGGCAAGTCCTGGGCGGCCAAGCTGGCGCAATGCGGCCCAGACTTCGATTCCACGGGCGCGGCGCGAGAAGTCGGGCGTATATTGGTACGGGACACGATCTTCATCCTGCGCGAGGTATGCGCCGCCGATCGACATGGCCTTCCGCAAAGCGTCCGCGTCGCGCGTGAACACTAAGCCGCTGTCATAGGGGACATTGAGCCATTTGTGAGCGTCGGTGGCCCATGAATCGGCGTCTTCGACGCCGCGGACTAAGTGTGCTCGCGCGGGCGCGGCCGCAGCCCACATGCCAAAAGCGCCATCGACATGCACCCAGGCACCATGCACGTGAGCGCGCTCGCAGATCTGTGAGATTGGATCGAAGGCGCCGCTGTTCACGTTGCCCGCCTGCACGCACACTATCGTGCGATCGTCGACCGCTGGAAACGCATCGAGGCGCATCCGTCCTTGTGCGTCGACGGGAACACGCACAACCCTGTCGCGCCCGAACCCCACCAGTGAGAGTGCCTTCAGCATGCTCGCGTGTACCTCATCGCCAACTACGACGGTGAGTGGCGCCGCACCAAACAATCCATGTGCTTCGACATCCCAGCCAGTGCGTGCCAACAGCATGTGCCGCGCGGCAGCGAGTGCTGCAAAGTTCGCCGCCGTTGCACACGTGACAAACCCGCCTGCGCTGTGCAGCGGCAGATGCAAGATATCCTTTGCCCAACGCAACGAGACCTTCTCGAGTGCAGCATTGGCGGGCGCCGTCACCACAAAACTGGCGTTTTGATCCCACGCGGTGGCGAGCCAATTTGCGGCCACTGTCACTGGAAGCGCCCCGCCAATCACGAAACCAAAGAATCGTCCGCCGGCCGATGCCATTGTGGCCGGCGAACCGATTTCATCTAGTTCAGCAAGCACCGCCTCAGCGGTAGACGTATGCTCTGGAAAGGCCTGATCGAACCCGGCAAGTGCCGCGACCGCCTCCTTCCCAGGTGCGACGGAGCGAGCGTTGAGAGATTCGAGGTAGCGGGTTGCCCGCTTCGCCGCGTCGTTCAATAGGTCGCTCATGGTAGGGAGAAGTATAGACCCGGTGCGCTACGTGTTGGGCGGTCAGCACAGCGCGAATAGTCCGTCCGAGCGCACCATCCAAATTTGAGCGAAGCCGCCAATTTGTCGGCTTGACCGCCGGTTTGCCGGAGGGCCTTATATAGCAAGACGACCACTGCTCAGGGTTCCGAACCGCCCGGATCTCGTGGCCGCTTTGATGACTGGAACTCTTTCCCTTGCGATGACTCAAACAATCTGGTCCGGTCGCCTCGCGAGGGCTTCAATCAGCTGCCGTGTGCCGAAAGGCGGTTTCCCGTCTACACGGACAGTGGTAGCATTCTAGCGTTCATGGTTATGGGTTGACCTTGCTCAAACGGTCTCATCGCGTCGAAATTCGCATCGTAGCCCTGGCTGCGCTGGCGTTATTCATTGCCCAGCTGGGTGCCATCGCGCATGCCTATGGCCACCGCCTGTCGGCGACCCAGACTTCCGCCTATCAGCAGACCCAAACAAGTCATGAACTTTGCGGTGACTGCCTAAATTTCGCTCCATTGCTGGCGCCGGCCGGAACGCCGGCCGCGCTGCCGTTCTCGCTTCAGCACGGCCAGAGCGCGCCGCCCTCCGCGGCACCCGCCTCCTTCCTCGATCATCGTACCTACCTCGCTTTCCGGTCCCGAGCTCCGCCCGTCGCACGCTGATTCTCCATGAGATTCATTGATCCGCAGATTCCCTGCGGCCACGCGTGTTCGGAGGAGTATTTGATTCATGTCCCAGTCTCATCGTTTCCCGGCGTGCCGTGCGCTCGCCACGACTTCTATTCTGTATTTGACCTGCGCATTCGCACCAGCGCACGCAGCGGCCGATACCGAAGCCGCGGATAGCGCCGCAAACGCCAACAGTTCCGGGAGCTCGTCCCCCACTCTGGATGAGGTGGTAGTCATCTCCCAGCGTCTGAACGAGGCGCGCAACGGCATCCAGACACAAACCGGCGCCTCGACCTACACGATCAATGAAGCGGCAATCGGTGCCGAGCCGGGCGGCGACAATCAATTGCTCAATCAAGTGATCATGCAGGCCCCCGAAGTCGCCCAGGATTCCTTCGGTCAATTTCATGTTCGCGGTGAGCACAACGGACTGCAATATCGCCTGAACGGCATCATCTTGCCCGAAGGCATCAGCGTGTTCGGCCAATCGCTCGATCCGCGCCTCATTTCCTCGATGACGCTTGTTACGGGCGCGCTGCCGGCGGAGTACGGCCTGCGTACCGCCGGTATCATCGACCTGAAAACCAAGAGCGGGGTGATCGATCCGGGCGGCTCGGTGTCGATTTACGGCGGCAGCCACGGGACGGTCGAGCCGAGCTTCAACTACGGCGGCAGCGCCGGCAGACTCAACTATTTCGTTTCCGCGGACTTTCTGCGCAACAACCTCGGTATCGAGTCGCCGGACGGCCGCTCGACTCCGGATCACGATCGCACCACGCAGCATCATGAGTTTGCGTACTTGGAATACATTCTCGACGAGAGCAACCGCTTGAGCGCCGTGCTGTCGAGTTCGACCGGCAACTTTCAAATTCCAAATCGCGGCAACCAGGTGCCGGGCATCACCAACGCGGACGGCACGCCGCTCACCGTCAACGGTCAGACCACTTATCCGAGCGATGCCCTCAATGAAAATCAACGCGAACTGAACCACTTCGCAATCCTGAGCTGGCAGCACTCGCAAGGGGCCTTGGACGTACAAACCTCCCTGACCGCACGCTACTCGAGCTTGAGTTTCACGCCCGATCCGTTAGGCGACGTTCTTTTCAACGGTATCGCGCAGAATGCCTATAAGCAGAACGTAGCCTACGCCCTGCAGTCCGACGCGGCGTATAAGTTGGATGAATCCCACACGCTGCGTGGGGGCGTCTTCCTGCAAAGCGATCATTCCAAGAGTTTGACCAGCTCGGACGTCATCGCGTTGAATGATGCCGGCAATCAGGTGAGCGATATCCCGGTCACCATCGTCGACAACGGCGCAAAGACCGAATGGATCGAGAGCCTCTACCTGCAAGACGAATGGAAGCTCATCCCAGCCGTGACGGTAAACTACGGACTGCGTTTCGACAAATTCACGGCGTTTGCCTCCGGCCATCAGGTCAGCCCCCGCGCCAACATCGTCTGGCAGGCGCTTGCGGACACGACTCTGCACGCCGGTTATTCTCGCTACCTTTCCCCGCCGCCTTTCGAGCTCGTGGGGACAGAGACCGTGTCGAAGTTCGTCAACACGACAAATGGCCCCCAAGTGTTGCAGGCGGACACGCCGCAAGCCGAGCAGGCCAATTACTACGACATCGGAGTACAGCAGAAAATCACACAGCAGCTGACCGTCGGTCTCGATAGCTACTACAAGCAGTCGCATAACCTGATAGATGAGGGACAATTTGGCGCCCCCATCATTCTGACGCCGTTCAACTATACCTATGGCAAACAGTATGGGGTGGAACTGACCGGCAGCTTCACCGCCGAGGACTTCGCCGCGTACCTGAATCTCGCCTGGCAAAGTGCCCGTGGTAAAAATATCGAGTCGTCGCAATTCAATTTCAGCCCCGACGATCTTGCCTACATCTCCAGCCACTATATTCATTTGGACCACGAGCAGCGTGTCACCGCTTCAGGGGGAGCCTCTTATCTCTGGGGCCACACGCGGTTCAGCGCCGACTTCCTGGTCGGCTCCGGATTGCGCGCCACCACCACGATCCCGAACGGCTCGCACTTGCCGTACTACGCGCAGCTGAATTTGGGTGCGAGCCACGTCTTTCACTTGGACGACGCCGGCACGCTGACGGCACGTTTTGATGTGATTAACGTGCTGGATAAGCGCTACGAAATTCGCGACGGAACCGGGGTCGGCGTGGGCGCACCGCAATTCGGCCCGCGCCGGGGACTGTTCTTCGGTCTCTCGAAGTCGATCTAGCGGCGGCGCAGCATGCATCTCGACGATACGCCTCAGATCGTCTCACCGAAACCCACAGAGGTACCGGACGCGACCGGCCTCAGTGCGGATCAAAGGGGCGCGATCGAAAGCGCCGAGACCAGTGCGTTGCCTTTCAGCGGGTGAAATTCGATCAGGATGATGCCGTCTTGGGAAGTGGTGTCGAAGGAGCGATCCACTGCTTTGAGCTTGCCGCCGGCCGCCGCGAAGATGTCGAAACGCCGTAGCAAGGTCTTACCGTTGACCCGCACGTCGAACTCGCGCACGCCGGCTGCGTCGGCCGCGGGCTCTTGAAATTTCAGGGTAACTCGGTAGCGTCCGCTCGGCACCGGTACGCGATACGAGAACTCTCCCTCTCTGAAGCTGTCGTAGATTCCGGCATCGTCGGCGGCCACGGCGATCCGGCCCGATGCCGGTGAATCCGGTGCATTGATGCCGCCGGGCACGCCTCCGCTGAAGTAAGTGTCCGAGCCGTAGCGCTGCCCCGCCTTCGACACATAGCCGGTAATGTCGCCCGCTTTGATTCGAACGCTGTCGAGCGATCCTGAGAACGTCCACTGCATCGAATCGAACAGCGTTGCCCCGGCTACATCCGCAGTCGCGCGCAACATGTTCGGCCCGGGCCGCAGGCGCACGGAGCGCCAGAGGCAAACCCCGCCGTCGCAGGGCGCCATGCCTAGATCCCCCTCATTCACCCACAGCCTCGCTTGCGCAGCGTTGCTATACGCCTTCACATCGATGACGCCGTACGGCCTGTCGACGTAGCGCCGTCCGACCAGGTGCAGGGTTGGTTGACCGCTCCAGTTGGCGCGATAAAAATAAAATGTGTCCTTGGGAGTCAGCCGATCGTAGCTGACCAGACCCTTCTCGTTGATATCCGACAGATCGCCCTCGCGGCGCGAGTCGCTGGAAAAGTCGAACATGTTCCATATGAACGCCGCCCAGAGGAAACCGCGGCCGCGCAGCGCGTCCCAGGATGCTTCGTGATACCAATTCTGAAATTCCTCGGGGTGCGGCCGGCCGTGCGGATTGATCGGGCCGCCCGCGGGGTCATCGGTATGTTGGGTGAGGGCCGCGCCGGCGCCATATTCGGAAACACCGATCGGCAATGCGGGATGGCGCCTATGGGCCTCGTCCAACATTGCGCCAAAATCATCGATTTTTCCGGTGTACCAGCCAAAATATCGGTTGTAGCCCACGGTATCGGCAATTCCGACGACGGTGTCGCGAGGCGCAATGCCGGCGCTCGCAGTACCCAAGGCTTCCGGGCGCGGCGCGATACCCGCTTCGCAGCAGTCGGCAAGCGTCGTGAACCGGCCCGGGTCTTCTTGCTTGGCAAGCAAATCGAGCGACTTCAGCAGCGTCGACGGTTGGCTCGGGCCCTTGGTGAGCGTTGCGGTGAGATCGATCTCATTGGCAATCGACCAGACCGCGATCGAGGGGTGGTTGTAATTTTGACGGATGAGCTCGGTGAGCTGCTGCCGGGCATTGGCGGCGAGGCCAGGACTCGCGAACGAGCCGTCGAATGACACCTTGTTTACCAGTGGAATTTCCGCCCAGACCACGAACCCCAGGACATCCGCCAACTCGTAGGAATATTGATCGTGCTGATAGTGGGCGAGGCGCACCGCATTGCCGCCCATGTCGCGCAGCAGGTCGAAATCCTGCGCCTGATCCGCCTGCGAAATCGCCCACCCTTTTCCCGGACGGTCCTGATGCATGGACGCACCCTTCAGGAATAGATGTTCCCCATTGAGAAAGAACCCTTTGTCGGAATCGAATTTCAGCGATCTCAAACCGAGCGGCTGCGTCACTTGATCGAGAGCCAGCCCCTCGGTCGACCGCACCGTCATGAGCAGCTTGTAGAGGTATGGATCTTTCAGGCCCTGCCACAGCCGGGGGCGGTCAACGTGCAATGTGTGCTCGACCAGCACAGGCTGCGTCGGCGATATCGACGCCCGGCTTGATTCGGACGCGACAATGGCTTTGGACTCGCTTTCGATGCGGGTCTCCACGATGACCGTCCGAGGCTTCGGTCCATCGTTGACCAGCTTCGTCGACACTCGCACGGCCGCGGACTTGGAGTCGATGGTCGCGGCCGCGTACAATCCGGGACCGCCGTAGTCCAGCAAATCCGCGTGCACGAGATCTGTGACGATCAGCGCGACGCTGCGATAGATGCCGCCGAACACGAAGAAATCGCCGGACAGCGGCATGACATTTTCCGTGGTGGAACCGGGTTGCGGACGGCTATTGTCGGCCTTCACCACCAGGAGATTCTCGCCGGACGTTTTGATCGCGGCCGAGGCATCGAAACGGAATCGGGAGAAGGCACCGGCATGCTTGCCGAGATAATGTCCGTTCAGCCAAACATCCGCGATGGCACCGACCCCGTCGAACTGGAGGAAGTAATGTCGCATCGTGGATGCGGGCGGCGTCCTGAACCTCAGCCGGTACCAACCCACCCCTTGCACATCGTTTGTGAGCGGGGAGCGTTCAGTACCCTCGTTGCCGATTCGGTTCCAGGTGTGCGGAAGTTCGACCCCCGTCCACTGCGAATCGTCGAACGCGCCGCTCTCCACGCCGCTCAAACCGGCGGCTTGGCGAAAACGCCAGCCGTGACCCAGATCCATCAATACCCGGGGTGCCCCGTCGCCTTGAGATTGGGCCAGCGCGCCCGTCTCCCGCGCCGCGTCAGCACCCATTGCAACCACAAACGCGGGCCAAGAGAACACGGCAAGCAATCCGGCAACGGCCGACAACGCGCGCGAGTATCGACAGGGCATCATGGCAGTCTCCCGAACCCCGCCTACCAATTGGTCATCGTGCCGTCCTCGAGTCGATTGACGGGGAGATAAGCGCGCTGATAAGGGTATTGGGCCGCGAGGGTCTCATTGATATCGACGCCGAGGCCGGGCTGATCGCCGGGGTGCAGGAAGCCTTCTTTGAAGTGATAGGCGTGGGGGAATACCGCATCGGTTTGCGGCGTGTGGCGCATGTACTCCTGCAGCCCGAAGTTGGGGATGGCCAGATCGAAATGCAGTGCTGCGGCCATGCATACCGGCGACAGATCGGTGGCTCCGTGGCAGCCGGTTTTGACGTGGTAGATTTCGGCGAGCGCCGCAATGCGCCGTAGATGACTGATTCCGCCCGCGTGCACCACGGTGGTTCGGATGTAGTCGATCAGTTGCTCTTCGATCAGCTGTTTGCAATCCCAAATGCTGTTGAATACTTCCCCCACGGCAAGCGGCGTGGTGGTGTGCTGACGAATGAGCCGGAACGAAGCCTGGTTGTCCGCCGCAACGGTATCTTCCAGCCAGAACAACCGGTAGGGCTCCAGCGCCTTACCCAACTGTGCCGCTTCGATCGGCGTCAGCCGATGATGCGCGTCATGCAGCAGGTCGATGTCCCAACCGAGCGCCGCGCGGGCCGCCTCGAACACCGCGGGCGTGGAGGCCAGATACTTGCGCGTCGACCAGCGATTCTCAACCGGCAGGGCGCCGTCGGCCGGCTCATAGAACATCTTGTCGCCCGACACACCGTAGGTCGAGGCGAGACCGGGCACGCCTGACTGCAGGCGGATGGCCGTGTAGCCGAGACCCACATAGCGCTGCGCCTCGGCAATGGTCTCCTCCAACGTCTCGCCGTTGGCGTGGCCGTATACCCGCACCGCGCTGCGGCAGGCGCCGCCCAGCAGTTGGTAGAGCGGCATGGCCGCCGCTTTGGCTTTGAGGTCCCACAAAGCGGTATCGACCGCCGCAATCGCGCTCATGGTGACCGGGCCGCGCCGCCAGTAGGCACCACGATAGAGAAATTGCCAGATATCTTCGATCTGGTGCGCGTCGCGGCCCATCAGGCAGGGCAGCACGTGATCGGAAAGATAGCTCACAACGGCCAGTTCCCGGCCGTTCAACGTGGCGTCCCCGAGACCGAAGCTGCCATCCGCCGTCTCGATCTTGAGCGTGACGAAATTGCGGCCCGGACAGGTGACGATCACCCGCGCATCGGTGATCGGCATTACGGTTGTCTTTGACATCTATCGGGACTTTTGACCTGTTTGGTAAGGCCACTTCAACGCATAGTCAGGTCTCCAGTCAAGACCTCCGGTGAAGTTTTATTGCGCTCCGCCCCAGAAACAAGCTCCGATTGGCCATTTGCGTCACGCGCGTGTTGAAATAGTGGCCTGACCAGTCTAAGTTACGGTCTGCTAGCGGCAGGTTCCTTGAGTGGGGAGTGACGGCCAATGATATTGCTCAAATCGCCAACCGCCGCGTGTACTCATGACGTTTGCTGACGGCCTTCTTGCGCGCGCTATCCAACGCGTCGGTTTCGGTGGCCGCGAGCAGTCCATCGATGACGCGGCCCAGATGATCCCGCATGGCATTACGCGCGGCTTGGCTGTCGTGCTTGCGCAACGCCGCGAGAATGCGCCGATGTTCGCTGATGCGCGGCTTCACGCCGACGCTGCGGGCGCGCTCCAACATATGCACGCAAAGCGGGGATTTATAACGCCTATCCCAAAGGTTTTCGATGACCGCGGTGATCGCCGAGTTGCGCGTGGCTTGCGCAATGGCGACGTGAAAGCGGCGATCCGCCATCTCCCCTTGCTGCTTGCGCGCATTCTCTTTGACCATATCGTCGAGAATGACCTCGATTTCCTGGAGCTGCTCCTCGGTGATGATGGTCGCCGCCAGCGCCGCCGCCTCTGCTTCGAACAGGCGACGCGCCTCGGTCAACTCGAACGCGCCGATGTCGAGGTCTTCCGCGCCAATCTGCGCGGGCGGTTGATCGGTGACATAGATTCCCGATCCCTGTCGCGCCTCCACCAGGCCGCGGATCTCGAGCGCAATCATCGCTTCGCGGATGGTGGGGCGGCTGACCTTGAACGAGGCGGCGAGATCTCTCTCCGAGGGCAGCCTTGCGCCGCGCTTGTAGTCGCCCGATTGAATTGACGCCATGATGGTGTCGGCGACCTGACGATAGAGCTTGCGAGTATCAATCGGAGCACTCATGGCGCGAATCTTGACCGCTTCAACCACGGATGGCAATGTTGTCAGACCACTTTATGGGCCATCTATGGGTCGGCCACTTCATCTGGATCCTCAGCGATTCTTTCCCGCGGATCCCAAAGTCCGCTCTATCGCCGCGCGTCTGTTCGGGGCCGTCGAAGCGCTACCCATCCTAAGCCCGCACGGCCATACGGATCCACGCTGGTTCGCCGGCAATGAACCCTTCGAGGACGCTGTCAGCCTGCTGCTTTGGCCTGACCATTACTTGCTGCGCATGTTGATGAGCCAGGGCGTGCCTCTCGAAAGGCTGGGTATCCCTCCCGCGGGTGCCGCGCCCGTTGCCACCGATCGGCGCTCCATCTGGCGCCTGTTTGCGGAACACTACCGGGCATTTCGCGCCACCCCTTCGCGGCTGTGGCTCGATCATGTCTTTGCGACCGTGTTCGGATTCGAGGTGCGGCTCAGCCCGGAAACGGCCGATCACTATTTCGACACCATCAACGCCGCGCTGGCCACCCCTGAATATCTGCCGCGCGCCCTGTACGAGCACTTCGGCATCGAGGTGCTCGCGACCACCGAAGGCGCATTGGATGCGCTCGAGCATCATGCGGCGCTCGCCAAGTCCGGCTGGAAGGGCAGGGTCATCACGACTTTTCGACCGGATGACGTCGTCGATCCGGATCGGGCGGACTTTGTCGACAACGTACTTCGGTTGGGCGAACTGGCGCATGAAGATACGAGCAGCTGGCACGGCTATCTCGCAGCCTTGGCGAATCGGCGGGCCTTCTTTCGCACGCTCGGCGCCACGGCAACCGACCACGGTCATCCGACGGCGCTCACCGCGGATCTCTCGCCGCTCAAAGCACAGGAACTATTCGAGCGCATTCTCGCCTCAAAGCAGCGGCCGGGCGACGCGGAGGTCTTTCGCGCGCAGATGCTCAGCGAAATGGCGCAGATGTCCTGCGACGACGGCATGGTGATGCAGCTGCACGCCGGCGCGTGGCGCAATCACGACGAGATTTTGTTCAAGCGCTTCGGCCGCGACAAGGGCGGGGATTTTCCCACCCGGACCAACTTCACTGCGGCGCTCAAACCATTGCTGGATCGCTTTGGCTCGAGACGGGATTTTCTGCTCATTGTATTTACGCTCGACGAGAGCACCTACTCTCGGGAACTCGCGCCGCTGGCCGGCCACTACCCCTGCCTCAAGCTGGGTCCGCCGTGGTGGTTCCACGACGCTCCCGAGGCCATGCTGCGATTCCGGCGACAGGCCACCGAGTCGGCCGGCTTCTACAACACGGTCGGATTCAACGACGACACCCGTGCATTTTTCTCGATTCCCGCGCGCCACGACCTGGCGCGGCGGATCGATTGCGCCTACCTGGCGGAATTGGTCGCCACCCATCGCCTGGATGAGGACGAAGCCGGCGAGGTCGCGGTCGAGCTCGCGTACCGTTTGGCCAAATCCGCCTACCGCTTGTGATGCACCGACTCAACCGAGAGACGCTGGCGCGGCTGCCGCCCAATGTGCGACGACCCGACTATGATTTTGAGAGCGTCGGTGTCGGCATCGTGCATTTGGGGTTGGGCGCGTTTCATCGGGCGCATCAGGCCATGTTCACCGAAGACGCGCTAAGCGCCGGCGGCGACTGGGGGATACTGGGCGTTTCATTGCGGCACCCCGCCGCGTCGGAGGCGCTGGCTGCGCAAGATCATCTGCATACGGTTGAGACGCTCGCAAGCAGCATGGAGTACCGTGTGGTGGCGGCGATCCGCGCTTCCCTGTGCGCGCCTGCACATCGAGGCCAACTGCGGGACGGGCTGGCCTCGCTGCAAACTCACATCG
>Ga0179587_10000057_pt1 | contig 53625 bp, 54 predicted proteins | sample CZODoug2_1_08_16_FD_185932 | JGI IMG/M metagenome (GOLD analysis project Ga0179587, IMG submission 185932) | Vadose zone soil fungal communities from Angelo Coast Range Reserve, California, USA - CZODoug2_1_08_16fungal | ecosystem: Environmental > Terrestrial > Soil > Vadose zone | place: USA...
CCCAGCCGGTATCGACGGCATTCATGTGGATACCGTCCTTGACGAAATCCGGTGCGCTGGTACGCGTCATCATATTGAGCGCCGCCTTGGCCATGTTGGTGTGCGGGTGCTTGTCGGTCTTGGTGGTGCGATAGAACTGGCCCTCCACCGCGCTGACATTGACGACATGTTTGTGACGCTCCGGCGTGCGCAGCATGAGCGGCTTGAGACGGGCGTTGAGAACGTACGGCGCGATGGCGTTCACGAGCTGCACCTCGAGAAGCTCGGGCGTCTCAACCTCATGCATGCGCAAGCGCCAGCTGTTGACTTGGCGCAGATCCACCTGTTGCAGATCCTCGTCGTAGCGATCGGCTGGGAACAGCGCCTCGCCGCTTCGATAGTCCTCATCGAGGTAGCGCCGCTGCGAGAGCGCCGCGCTATGCAACAGCCCCTCGCCCTGCCGCCGCGCCGTCGCGACCAGCGTGCCGTTTGCTTGTGTCCGCGATCCTTCGATGCTCCGCCGCAACTGCTCGTGATTCGCGAGCGGAGCCTGCCAGCCTTCGGGAAGCTTGCCGCTGGACTCGGTCTCCCGGGCGAGAAGGTGGCGGAAGAAACCCGCCGGTCGACGCACGGTCTGGCAGGCATTGTTCAGAATATGGTCGAGACGCGGCAGCCGCTCGAGCAAGAATTGCGCGAAAAGCTCGACGCTCGGTGTATGCCGCAAATCCAAGCCATAGATCTGCAGCCGCTCGCGAAACTGAGCGTAGTCCGTTTCCTTGGCATACCGATCGACGGCATCGACGGGGAAGCGGGTGGTGACGACGACGTGCGCGCCGGCACGCAGAAGTTTGAGGGAGGCCTGAAAGCCGATCTTGACGCGAGCGCCCGTTATGAGCGCGTAATGGCCGCTCAGATCGGCGGTCTGCTCGCGCTTGGCATAGTTCAAGTCGCCGCAAGCCTCGCACATCGAGTCGTAGTAGCGATGCATCTTGGCAAAGGCTTTTTTGCAGATATAGCAGTTGCGCTCCTGGTGAAACTCGGGGCGATCATGCGCCGCGTCGGGTGTCGGCGCTTCGGGTTTCGGCCGCTCGAGCCAGAGCGGGGCATAGATTTTGGAGCGGCGCTGGACGCGCAGGCCCGCACGCTCAATGATCCGCCGGTCGTGTTCCTTCGTGACCTCGCGCTTGGCGCGTCGAAACGCCTTGGCCATCCGCGTGACATCGTGACGCTCAGGTTTCGTGACCAGGCCGGCGAGCATCAGCAGTTCACGCCGCTGCTCCAGGGCCAAATGGGCGAGATGAGATCGGTCGGCCTCGATTGCGCGCAAAACGCGCATGCAGGCGCGTACGTCGTCTTCCGAGAGCGTTTCGAGTTTGGGCTTCGTGTGATTCATGACGACATTGTATGCCGCCGCGAGGGGCCGGCGGCATACGCCGCCGGCAAACGCTGCCGGTCCCGGTCGATCAGGCTATCGCATACAGGAACTCGACGAACGATGCAGTTGCGCCGTCCAGTCCCTTGATGGCGGGATTTTTCGAGTCGACGAGATAGTACTCGTCCGGCGCGTGAGCGCCGGTGCCGTGGCCGAGTCCGAAATCACCGGCCGGAAGACTCAAGGGCGGCGCGGTGAATCGATAGCCCGGCCAGGATCCCGGGTTGCGCGGCACCACCAGCGGCGGGGAGCCGAGCTTGCTGAAAGTCGCGAGCACGGCCTTGAAGAACTTGCTGTCGGGATCCGTCTGGGTGGGATCGTAGCCGCCGCTCATGTTGACTTCGATGTCCGCAAATCCGTGCTTCGCAAGATGGGCTTTCACCTTGGCCAGCGTATCGGCCGCGGTCATGTCAGGCACCAGGCGCATGTCGATTTTGGCGACGGCCCGATGCGGCAGCACCGTCTTGCCGCCGGGTCCGGTATAACCGCCGACCAGGCCTTCGATGTTGATCGTGGGTTGCGAGAACAGACGCAGCAACGAGTCCTGCCAATTCAAGTCGTGGATCCAATGATCGACACCAAATTCGGTTTTCACCGTGGCTTCCGGCACCGCCGCCGCATAGGCCAGAACCATTTTCTTCTGGGCATCAGACAAGGGCTTGACCTTCTCGAAGAATCCCTCGACGGCAGGGGTGTGACCATCCTTTTCCACCAAGGTATTGAGCGCCTGCACCAGGTGCCAGGACGGCGAATCCACCTGTGCCTCCAAGCTGGAATGAATGTCTTTTTTCGGTCCGCGGCCCCAGTGCTCGCCGCTAGAGACCAATTCCAGTTCCACCACGCCTTTCGCGCCCGCTGCCACTTGCACGCTGCCATCCAGTCCCTGACTGGCATCAGGCAGCATCACGCCGATGCAACCCTTCATGTGCGGGAAAACGTCGGGGCTGTTGACGATCTCGCCGAAGTGCGGCGAGGCGATTTCTTCTTCTCCTTCGCAAACCAGAACAAGATTGACCGGCAATTTTTTGCCGGCCGCCTTGAAGGCCATGAGTGCGCTCAAGAAGGAATTCTGCGGACCTTTTTGGTTCACCGCGCCGCGTCCCATGCATACCGTTCCGAGCCCGGTCTTTTCCACCAGTCGAGCTTCGAGCGGCGGTGAACTCCACTCCTCGGCAATGAATTGTTTGACGTCGTACATGAAATAGACCGCGACGGTCGTTTTGGCGCCCGAATCCATGCGGCCGAACACCCCCGGCTTGCCGGAGGTGGGTATGAGCTTCACAGCGGTGAATCCTGCCTGCTCCGCCAGTTTCGCCATGTACTCGGCGCCTTGCGGATAGTTGCGGTTCTCTGCGGCAATGGAGGGCAGGGCAATCCAATCCTGCAGACGTTTGACGTTTTCCGCGTGCATTTTCGGAATTTGCGCGAGTACCGTCGCCTTGTCGGCGTTGCCGCCGGCCGCGAGCGCCGCAGTCGGCGCCGCTACCAACACAGCGCCCGAGAAAGCGCCTTGCACGAAATCGCGTCTGCTCAAACCCTCTGCTTCGTCAGTCATGAATCGCTCCCCTCGTTGTTGTTGTACGCACTTATTTCTGACTTAAACGACGCGGGCTTGGATGACCCGGGCTTAGTCGGCGCGATTTTCCGCAAAGCTCAAGGTTTTGAAGCGGCTTGCTTCGGCCTCGCCCAGTTTCTTCTGCGCGCGGATCTCATTCACGATATCGAGCGCGGTTTTTGTGGTGGGCGGCAGATCGGCGTCGCACGGTTGCAGCGGAGTGAGGCGTTCGCCCCAGCGAATCAGATGCGCCGACAGCGTGAGGCCGCCGCCGAACGCCGGCATGAGCACCAAGCTGTTGGGGGCCACGCGGCCTTCTTCCACCGCATCGACGAGGGCGACGGGCGCTGTGGCCGAGCTCATGTTGCCGTACTTCTGCACCGTCAAAAAGACCTTGTCGGCGCTTGCACCGGCGCGTTTGGCGACAGCGTCGATGATGCGCAAGTTGGCTTGATGCGGCACTACCAGCCCGATGTCATCGATGGTGACGCCGGCACGGCGCATCACGTCGAGACTGGCCTCGCTCATGCCTTGCACGGCCTTGCGAAAGATTTCCTGTCCGTCGAAATCCCAGCTGGTCTGCCCGTACTGCACGCCGAGATTGGCGTACATCGTACCCATGCCGCGCACCCGCAGAATCTGCCGCGCATCCGCATAGCATTGCAGCTTCTCGGCGATGACCCCGGTCTCGCTCTGCGATTCCTGCAGCACCATGGCCGCTGCGCCGTCGCCGAACAACACGGCGACATTGCGGTTGTCCCAGTCCATGTATTGAGAGATCAGTTCAACGCCGATCACCAGGGCATTCCTGACGATGCCGGTTTTGATCATCGATGTGCCGATCGAAAGCCCGTACATGAAGCTGGTGCAGGCCGTGTTGACGTCGAAGGCCGCCGCCCGCGTCGCGCCGATTCGCTGCTGCACGCCTGAGGCACTGTTGGGTACGAGCTCGTCGTTGCTGCAGCTGCCGTAAATGACCAATTCGATGTCCTTGCCCGACATGCCGGCGCAGGCCACGGCACGGCGAGCCGCCGTGATGGCCAGCTCGATGCCGGGCACATGGGAGATACGCCGCTCCTTCATGCCGGTGCGCGACGTGATCCACGCATCGTCCGTCGGCAGAAAGGTGGCCAAGTCTTGGTTGGTCAGAATTAACGGCGGCAGGCATTTGCCCCAGCCGACGATGGCAGCGTGAGTCAATTGAACTCCCCCAATACTCTTTTGATGTATTGCTCATTGTCACCCATATGGGGGCAGCGCGCACCTCGTGCCGGCACGCGGCTTTGGACCAGGGAGTTTGCCGGCCTCAGTCGGCTGAAACGGTGCGGCCGTGGGCCCAGGCGCGCAGGGCGGCGACCTTCTCCGCCATGACGACGGCGAGCGGCCGGGTGTTCTGCATCTCGCGCGCGACCATCGCGGCGGCGACCGGCTGGTTGGCCGCGTGCGCGCTATAGAGCGCGGCGACAATCGCCTGTTCAATTTCGGCACCCGAAAAGCTGTCGCAACGGCCCGCGAGCGCCGCGAGCTCTTCGGGACGCAGATCGAGGCCGCGCTTGTGGGCGTGAATGGCGATGATCTGCGCGCGCGCCTCCTTGCCGGGAAGATCGACGAAGAAGATTTCGTCGAAGCGTCCCTTGCGGATCAACTCCGGCGGCAGGGCCGCGATGTCATTCGCCGTGGCGACGACGAAAATGCGCGAGCGCTGCTCGGCCAGCCAGGTCAGAAAGGTTCCGAGCACGCGGCGCGAGACGCCGTTATCCCCATCACCCTCCGCAAGCGCCTTCTCGATCTCATCGACCCACAGCACGCAGGGCGAGAGCCCCTCGGCCGAATGCAGCGACTCGCGCAGATTCTTCTCCGCTTCGCCCTGCCACTTGGTGTACAGCGCCCCGAAATCCAGGCGCACCAGCGGCACGCCGAAGATGCCTGCCGCGGCGCGCGCAGCCAGGCTTTTGCCGCAGCCCTGCACGCCGAGCAGCAGCACGCCCTTGGGCGGATCGAGTTCCGGGGCGCTGCCGTCGAAGGCCGGCTTGCGGCTCGTCAGCCATTGCCGAAGCTTATGCAGGCCGCCGACATCCGTGAACTTGGCGGTCGCCGGCTCATAGGTCAGCGTACCGCCGCGATTCAAGAGTTCGTATTTTGCCGCCAGCAGTTCAGCAATGTCGGACATGGCAATGGCGCCGTGATCGAAAATCGCATGGCGCACCAAGCGCTCGGCGTCCGAGGCCGTCAGTCCGTTGAGATTGTCGACCAGCTTGGTGAGCACCTCGCGATCCAGACTGATCGGTTTGCCGGGATTTGCGGCGTTCCAATCGCGCGCGACGCGCGTAATGATCATGAGCCGCTCGTTGGTCGAAGGCAGCGCGAGATGCAGCCGTGCGGCAAATTGCTCCAGCTCCTCGGGCAGCGTGACCTCATGGCTCACCAGGACGACGGTGCGCGCCACGTGGTCGTAGCTCTGGGCGATGTCCTTCAGCAGGCGCACGTTCACCGGCTCTTTGAGGTAGGGATGGAAGTCGAGCAGCACGTAGATGCCCGGCATCGGCGTGGCTTTCAGATGCTTCAGCAGCTGCTCGGGGTCTGCGAGCATCCGCTGCGGACCGCCCAGGTCGACATCAACCCTCTGCAGGCCTTCGGTGACGGTCCACTGGAACACGCCCCAGCCGCGGCCCTCCTTGGCTTTGAGGCTTACCTCGCGCACCAGCGTCAGCACGCGCGATTCTTCGCGGGACTCGACTACGATGAGCGCCAAGCGCGACGCCAACATCGTTTGCAGCTCGCGGCGCGGGTCTTGGGTCGTGGTGTCGTTCATGCAGGCAAGAATGTAGCAAAATCGCGTGGCGGTGTTCACGCCGTCACGGTTTTTCAACAAGCAGCCCTCGAAAAGGGCGTTACGGGCCGCGCCCCACCGGTTCGCGCTTGCCTTGCGCGAACCGGTGGGGCAAGTCTTCAGCGCTCAGACACTTTAAGCACGGCCAAGCTATTGGTGACGTCATCGATGAAGGCATAGTTGAAGAATGAACCCGCGCGATCATCGTCGTCAGCGGCGCGGTCCGCGTCACCGAGCACGGTATCGAGCCCGAATGCGCCGCCCTGGCTCGAGTCGACATCGGACTCTCTGACGAACCGTCCTGACTTCGTAAACTCCACGATCTCGCTGGGGTGCAACGGATCGGCGTTGACCGCATCGCCGTTTGCGGCGAGAAGATCTCCGTTTGGCGCGAACCGCAGCGCGAGGGGCCCGCGCAGATGTTGATCCGCGAAGACGACTTGCCCGCGCCCGCCGGCACCGGTTTTTTGGCCGGCATGAGAAACCGCATAGATTGCGTTATCGTTGGTTGAGGCGACATAGAGCGTGTCGCTGGCCCGATCGAACGCCAGACCCGTCGGCCCCAGGATCAGGGCCGCCATGTTGGGGACGTGCGTGTAGCCGTTCGCAATCGTGGTCTTATGCAATAGCGCCGGTCCCTTTGATTGCATGGCGACATCGAGCCTGACGACGGTGCCGTTGAGCACATTGGACACGAACACTCGAGCCCACGAGCCGTGATCATCGATCGTCAGATCCCAGGGGCCATCGAGAAACACCGGGTCGGTCCAAGTTGCGACCAGGTGGCCGGTTTTGTCGATGACCTGCAGCGATCCTTGGCCGATGGTTGCAATGGTGCCGTCCGTCGTCGGAACGTTGCCGACGATGACAAAACCGCTGCGCAAAACGCCGAGCGCGGTGCTTAGGCCCGCTTGGCTGCTCGAGAAAAATGTCACCGCCTCTCCCGGAGGTGCGATGGGACCCTGGGGCGAGAACTGGATGATCGTTGTGCCGGTGCCTTGATTATTGGCGCTGTTGTTGAAGTTGCTGACCAAGACGTCACCCTCGGCGATCTTGCCGCCCGCCGGGAAGCCCCGCGGCACGAAGGCAACACCGTAGGGATTGACATCCCCGTTGGCCGGCATCGTGGTGGAGGTGACGGCTTTCGGGATGAAGGCTTCGCGGGCGTGCGCAGTGGCACCGAGCGCTAACAATATATTCAGGCTCGCCGCAAGCGCGAGCGCGCGTTGATGTGGATGACTCATGAGCATGACAGATCCTCCTTGAGGTTGAATATGCGGGACGGCAGGCGGTCTTCCTATGCGACCGCGGGGAACCGATTAGAGTCGGCGTGGCGCGGATTTTCAATTGGAAATCCGCGCTCCTTTTCGTAGGCATCAACGGACAGATGTTACCGCCTGGTGGTTCTCGCACGGTGCGACGCAACGGGGATGCCGCTATCGACTTGCTCGAGCGCGATGAACAGCTGCGACGGTTGGCGGATGCGTTCGCACGTGCGCGTGAAGGCACGGGACGGATCATCGAAATCGCGGCTGAAGCTCCGGCCGGAAACGTGGAGCGCATGATCCTGGCGCCGCTCTCGCTGGCGGCCGTCACCAGTCTTGCGGCGAAGCATGGGCGGCGCGGCGAGGAGCTGTTTCGTCGCCGACCTGGTCAAAGGGGTGATCGACGCAGGTCTCGACGAGTGCGTGGAGAAGGGCATGCTGACGCTCGATGGCGGAATAGTGCAATTCCGGCATGAACTTGCGCGCCGCGCGATCGAAGCATCGATTGCCCCGGCGCACCCGGCGAAGCTGCTGCTCACTTTGCGGCTCGGCTCGCGTCGATCCGCCCGAGTGCCGCGTGCGCGTCCTGGGCGCAAACGCCTGGGTCCGCGCCGAAAGACGCGCAGCAACACCGCCTCCCCGCACTTCGAACAGGCCTATTCCGATGACGGCGGCAAGACGTGGGAGGTAAACTGGATCACCGAACAGACAAAAGTGAAGCCGTAGACCTGGGCATCTAGATCGGCAAGCTATGTTGGCTAGCGCACATACGGCTATGACCGATAGGCCTAGGCTCCAGTGTCCGGTGAAGCATCCGCAGGTCCTTGACTGCGCCGGCCATGGACTCTTGCCGATTACTCCTAGGGAAAGGAACACTATGAAACTCGAGCGCTCATCACCGGCGACGGCGTTGAGAAAGTCACCGAGTGGTGTCCTTGGCTTCGATGAGATCACCGGCGGCGGCTTGCCGCGCGGACGCGCAACGCTGCTCGCGGGCGGTCCGGGCTGCGGGAAAACCATTTTCGCGCTGCAATTCCTGGCCAACGGTGCGCGCGACTTCGCCGAACCGGGAATATTCGTTGCATTCGAAGAAAGTTCGCGACGTATTGTGGCCAATGCGGAGAGCTTCGGTTGGCGGTTGAACCAATTGCGGCGAAAAAAACTGCTCTTCGTCGACGCGCAACCGAACCCCGACCAGGTGCAAGCGGGAGACTTCGATCTGTGCGGCATGCTGGCGGGCCTCGCGCATCAAGCCAAACTGATGAAGGCCCGGCGCATCGTATTCGATGCCCTCGACATGGTGTTATCGCTGCTTCCCGATCTGGCGGCGCGAAGACGCGAGGTTTACCGGCTGCATGATTGGCTGAGGGTCCGCGAACTGACCTGCATTTTTACCTTGAAAGCCGGCGCGGGCGAACCGACTTTCACCTCCCCGCAGCCCTACGGCTTCATGCAGTTCATGGTGGATTGCTCGGTGATTCTCACGCACAGCGTCGTTTTGGGCGTATCGCAGCGCAACTTGCGGGTGCAGAAATATCGCGGCTCGAGTTTCGATGAAAACGAATCGCCGTTCGTGATCGGCGATACCGGCTTCAATGTGGCGATTTCTCGCATATTGGGTCAGGCCGACGCCAAAGTAACGCACGAGCGTGTCAGCAGCGGCGTGAAGCGACTCGATACCATGTTGGGCGGCGGCTACTACCGGGCCGCTGCGGTGTTGATCACGGGTGTTCCGGGAACGGCCAAGACCACCTTGAGCGGCGCATTCGCCGAGGCAGCATGCGGCAGGGGCGAGCGCACGGTGATCGTGAGTTTCGATTCGGACGGCAGCGAGGTCATTCGCAATCTGACTTCGGTGGGCATCCAACTGGAGCGCTTTGTCAAGAGCGGACTGCTGCGAATGGTGTCGGCGCGCACCATCACCGGCAGCGCGGAGGCATGCCTGGTGCGGATCAAGGCGCTTGCGGTGGCGCACAAGGCCCGTTGTCTGGTGATCGATCCGGTGTCCGCGCTGGCAAATTCCGTCAGCGAGGTACGGGCTCACGGCGTGGCCGAGCGGCTGATCGATTGGTCGAAGTCCGAACGCATTACGCTGGTATGCACCAGCTTGCTCAACGAGAACGAAGGCCAGGCGGTGGGTGACTCGGCACTGCACATTTCGACGCTGGCTGATACCTGGATCCATCTCAACTATCTGGTGCAGGCCGGTGAGCGCAACCGCGGCATGTCCATCATCAAGTCGCGCGGCACTGCGCATTCGAATCAGGTGCGCGAACTGATCCTGAGCAATGCCGGCGTGACCCTGGCCGATATATTCACCGCCGGCGGCGAAGTATTGATGGGTACCATGCGATGGGAGAAGGAAAGTGCCGAGCGTGTCGCCAAAGAAGTCGCCGAAGTCGCCGGCAAGCTCAAGCTGGTCACGCTCGATGCCCAGCAAGCCGAACTGCAGGTTCGCTTGACGGCCGTTCAGACGGAACTGGTGGCGAAGCAGGTCGAAAAGACGTTGCTCGCGAGCACAACGGCAAGCCGCAAGGCGGTCACCTTGCGCGGCAGCGAGCGAATGCGCGAACTGCGCGGCGGCGATGCTCCCAAGCGCGAATGAGTCATGAGCCGGCGCCCCGTGTATAAATTCCGCTTATTCATCGCCGCCGATACGCTGAACTCGGTTCAGGCGGCGAGTAACTTAAATGCGTTGTGCAAAGCGCATCTGGCCGGCCGCCATGAAATCGAAGTCATCGACGTGTTCAAGGATCCGAAACGCGCGCTGGCGCAGGGCATCCGCATGACACCGACTCTGGTGAAGCTGACGCCGGGACCTGAGAGAAGGATAATCGGTAGTCTCACGGATACCGACCGCGTCATGCAGACCCTGGGCCTCGACGCGGACGCGGCATGAGTACTGCATCCCCGCCACCGGGCGATGATGGCGATGAAATTTCGGTGGTCATCAGGGCGCTTCATGCGGCCGATCTGCGTCTCGAGGAGCTGACCGCCGGCGAAGTCGACACGGTCTTCGACCGTGAAGGCCGTTCCTTCCTGTTGCAGCGCGCGCAGGACCAATTGCGCGCCACCGAGGCGACCAAGCAGGCGGCCATCTTGAATGCCCTGCCGGCATTTATTGCCGTGCTCGACGGCGAGGGGCGTGTCCTGTCGATCAACGACATGTGGGGGCGCTTGACCGCCGGCAATCCGCTCCACGGCCCGGCTTATGGTGTGGGCAATAACTATTTGGATATGTGCGACCAAGAGCGTGGTCCGGGTTCCGCCGATGCACGCCGGGCGGCCGCCGGCATTCGATCCGTGCTGGCCGGCGTGACCGAGAATTTTTCCATGGAATATCCGTGCGCCCTGCCCGCCGAACGATGCTGGTTCCTCCTCACCGCCACGCCATTGGCCCATGACCGGCGGAGCGGCGCGGTGGTCATGCACGTGGACGTTACCAATCAAAAGCGCGGTGAGATCGATTTGCGGCGCTTTGCCGCCGCGATGGACGCTACTACCGATGCGCTCTATCTTGTCGACAGGCCCAGCATGCGTTTCATCCACGTCAACGAGGCCGCCTGTACTATGCAGTCGCAAACGCGCGGTCGTTTGCTCGCCTCCTCGCCCGCGCAAGTTCTCGAAACTCCGGTGGAGGAACTTGCGGAAATTTACGACAGGTTAATCGACAGCGGTGTCGACGCGAAGCCCGAGGAAATCCAGCGGCATCACCGGAACGGCAAGAATGTCTGGGTGGAACTCAGGCGTCACGCGCAGCGCACGGACGGCCGCTGGACCGTTGTGACCATGCTACGTGACGTCACTGATCGCAAGGAGGCTGAAAACCGCATCATCCATCTTAATCGAGTGCATGCCATGCTGAGCGGAATCAATACGCTCATCGTGCGTGTGCGTGACCGTAATGAGTTGTTCAGCGAGGCCTGCCGCGTTGCCACGGACGAGGGTGGCTTTCGCATGATATGGATCGGCTTGGTCGATCAAACGTTGCAAAAAATCATCCCGGTGGCTTCGGTCGGCGTACGCGACGACTTCATGGAGAAAATCCGCGACGGGTTTACACTGCAAGAGGGCTCAGCCCACGGCAACACCATGACGTCGCGGGCGGTGCGAGAGGCCAAGCCCACCGTTGCCAACAATTTGGAAGGCAACACCGGCGTTCTATTCCACGAACAACATTTCGCAGCGGGAATCCGCTCGATGGCGGTTTTACCGCTGATCATCGGGGGAACCGTTGTGGGCGTGGTTGCCCTGTACGCCTACGAAACCGAGTTCTTTCATGAAGGCGAGATGAAGCTGCTGGCCGAACTGACCGGCGACATTGCCTTCGCGATAGATCATATCGAGAAGCAGGAGCGGCTGGATTACCTGGCTTACTACGATGTTCTCACCGGACTTGCAAATCGAGCGCTGTTCCTCGAACGTACGGCGCAATATATTCGCGGCGCCGCGAGCGGCCGGCGCAAGCTGGCCTTGTTTTTGATCGATCTGGAGCGGTTCAAGAACATCAACGACAGCCTCGGGCGGCCGGCGGGCGATTTGCTCCTCAAGCAAGTTGCAGCGTGGCTCACCCATGCCGTGGGCGACGCAAACTTGTTGGCTCGCGTAGACGCCGATCATTTTGGCGTCGTTCTGCCCGACATCAAACATATGCGCGATGTGATGCGCATGCTCAAGAAAACCATGCTGGCGTTTGTGTCGCACCCGTTTCAGCTCAACGATGCGGTGTTTCGAATCGCTGCGAGAGTGGGTGTGGCGGTATGTCCGAATGACGGCTCCGATGCCGACACCTTGTTCAAGAACGCGGAATCGGCGCTCAAGAAGGCGAAGCTCAGCGGTGACAGGTACCTGTCTTACTCACAAAATATGACGGTGGCGGACGCCGGCAGGCTCACGTTGGAGAATCAACTCAGGCAGGCGCTCGAACGGCAGGAGTTCGTGCTCTTCTATCAGCCAAAGGTGAATCTCGTCACGGGGGAGGTCACCGGCGCCGAGGCGCTGCTGCGGTGGAATGATCCCCTGACGGGATTGGTCAGCCCAAACCGAATCATTCCCATCCTCGAGGAAACCGGAATGATGCACGACGTCGGCCGGTGGGCGCTCAACGAAGCGGTCGCGAGCCATCGTCGGTGGCGCGCCAACGGCCTGAAAGCAGTATGCATCGCTGTCAATGTGTCTCCCATGCAGCTTCGCAATCGCGGTTTCGTGGCCGAGATTCGCCACGCAATCGCCGACGATCCTTCTACGGCAGCCGGGCTCGAGCTTGAAATCACCGAGAGTCTGATCATGGAGGATGTTCGCGCCAGCATAAACTCGTTGCGCGCCATCCGCGAACTTGGTGTGAGAATTGCCATTGACGATTTCGGTACGGGGTTCTCGTCGCTGAGCCATCTCGCCAGGCTTCCGGTGCACACCCTGAAAATCGATCGCTCATTTGTGATCGACATGGGCGCAGGCCCGGAGGGGCTGGCGCTGGTATCGACCATCATCAACCTCGCGCACTCGATGAAGCTGAATGTGGTCGCGGAAGGCGTGGAAACCGACGAGCAATCGCGTCTGCTGCGCTTGCTCAACTGCGATGAATTACAGGGCTACTGGTTCGGCCATCCCGTGCCCCGCGACGTCTTCGAAGCAAAGTATCTGAGCGCTGCGCCCTTAAGCCAATAAGCTGAGTCTCGCGCGTCCGATCGTCAACGTATGCGCGTGGCGCGCTTTTTTTTTGGAATCGGTTTTGCCGACGGACGCTTCGCGGCCGGTGGTTTCACCGTCGGGAGTTTTGCCGATGGGCGCTTGTTGATTGACGGCTTTTCTTGCCGGGCGGCGAACGCGCCCACCGAGGCGTGCAGGGCAACCGCGAGCGCAGCCTCGCCGTTCACCAGCTGAGCCCACGCCAACTCCACGCCGTTTCGCTTGCCTTTGAGCGTGAGCTTTAGATTCGCCTCCGTCAGCGTCACCACGTATTCGCGGCCTCCAATGGTGAGGGCGCGTTTCAGCGTCGAATGCAGCGGCGTAGTCATGGCCTTTTTCTTTTTAACCGGTGCTCACGCCGCCGCTTTCAGTGCGCTGTTCCGTGCCTCGCATCGACTGGATGTTTGGCTCGGCGGCGCATCTGAAACCGATGGCTCGTTCCCGCTCACGGACGGGGGCGACCTCCCCGCGGACAGCATGTTTCGGGCCGAATTGACGTCCCGATCGTGCGTGACACCACACGTACTACATACCCATGTCCTTACAACGAGCATGTCAATTCCTGAAGGGCCGGTAAGGGCCTTGCAGTCGTTGCATGTTCGCGTTGTGTCTCTCTCGCTGACGATGGACACGCACCTGCCGGCCTGCTGGCCTTTATACTGCAGCTGCGTCTTGAGTATGCCCCAACCGGCGTCGAGCACGGACTTGGCCATCCGGGTCTTCACCAGTTTGGTGCTACTCACATCGCCGATGACGATATTCTGGTATTCCTTAACAAGTTTCGTTGAGAATCTGTGCAGGGCTTCTTTGCGTCTCCTCGCGGCGGTGCGGTGCAGGCGCTTGGCCTGGCGCTTATGCCCCCGGCGCTGCGCAGCGGCAATTTTCTTCTCGATGTTTCGATAGAAATGACGCGCGAGCAGCTTCTCCCCATCGCTCGTGGTGGCGATGTGCTCTAAGCCTAAATCGATGCCGACTTCCTTCTTCGGCGCAACCTGCTGAGAGGCTTCAACTGCGACGGGCAAGCACAACCACCAGTCCCCGACCGAATCCTGAGCAAAGCAGCCGCATTTCCATTTAACATCCTCGAGAAGCTCTCGTTCAAAGACCCGAAAAGCTTTGCCCGCGAAGCGCAACGACTTTCCCTTGCGCTTCAGCTGCGCTGCTTTAAACGGAATCCAACCGAGAGAGCGTCTTGATCCACGGCTGACCCGCCACCTAAGCCTCGCTATCTTGAATTGCTCTCGCCGGGTCGCAAACTCGGCATTGACTCGTTGAATGGTGTCGGAGCCGATGCGATCAAAGCATTTACTGGCCCCTGCGGTGAGCTTGTCGAGATCAAAGGCCGTGAGCCACTTAGGCTTCCCAGCAAACGGTTGCGCAGCTTTGTAGCTTGTAGCATTCGCGTAATTCCACACCTGATTTACCTCAATCGCAGCGGCGTTGAGCCAGGCATAACCCTCTGCCTTCACTTTCAGGCGCAGGGTGCGAATGCAGTGCTGAATCTTGATCGCCATGATTCAATCGCGGAAATTACACCGTGGATGCAGGTCGAGCAACGGTCATTACACGTCAAAACATGCAGAAATGCGGGAACGACAGCGGCGTGAGCCAGTATCAGTTGCAGCTGGCGGCTCTGCTTGCGCAACCCGCCACCGCTGGGTCGCGTCCCCCGTGGCGCCTGTTAACCAATCCCGAAATGTTTTCCCAGCGCCTCGACCGCGGGCTGCGCAATGGTTCGAGCATCAAGATTGCTGCCCTCCAACAGGCCCGCCAACTCCAGCATGACAGCGCCGTGCACCGCCGACCAGTAGACGTACGCCGCCAACTTGACATCGCCTTTGAAGCGTCCGTCGGCGGCGAGCTCTCTTAAGCCGTCCCCCATGGTCAGGCGCGCGCGGTCCATGGCCTTCACAAGATCCGGGTAATCGGCAAAGGTCGGCTGACTGACATCGAACATCAGGCGGTACGCGGCCGGATTGGCGAGCGCGAAGTCGAGGTACGCATTGCCCGATTGTTTTTTCGTGCCGCTGCGGGCCGCTTCCATGGCCGCGGCAAATCTATTGAACGCCCGCGTGCGCACGGCGGCGAGGATGGCGTCCTTGTCCTGGAAGTATCGATAGGGGGTCATTGGCGACACCTGTAGCCCATCGGCCAATTCGCGCATCGTGACCGCCTCAGGGCCGTGGGCTGCGAACAGTTTTTCGGCCACATCGCACAGGCGGGCGCGAAAGTCATCGATATCGGCGCGCGATAGGGTTTTAGGCATTGACACCACTATACTTTACGTTATAAATTTACAGCATAAATTATGTACTGGTCCAACGGAGCGCAGAACCATGAACAGCGTTGCAGTTGAATCTCGCGTCACGCATCCGCACGTGAGCGGCAATCAAGCTCCCGTACGCCGCGAATTAAATGTGGAACTCACCATTCGCGGCAAAATACCGTCGGGATTGCGCGGTGCGCTGTACCGCAACGGTCCCAATCCGCAATTCGACCCGGGCCCGAACTATCACGCCTTCATCGGCGACGGCATGATTCATGGTTTCTGGCTGGGCGAGGGGCGCGCACGCTATGCGAATCGCTACGTGCGCACGCCGCGCTGGCTGGCCGAGAACGCGGCGGGGCGGCCGTTGTTCGGCGGCATGGGACTCCCCTCCGATCCGTCCGTGGAAAAGATCGCGAACGGCGGGGCGAACACGCACATCGTCTACCACGGCGGCAAACTCATGGCTCTGCAGGAGGGCTCGAATCCCTTCGAGATGGACCCGGCGAATCTCGCGTCCAAAGGCTGGGTCGAGACGGGCGGCCGATTTACCGCACATCCTAAGATGGATCCTCAAAGCGGAGAGATGCTGTGGTTCGCCTACTCCACAGGCGAAGGACCGTTGAATCCCTGCCTGGATTACGGCATTTCCGAGGCATCGGGCCGCATCGCGCGCCGCGATCGGTTCAAAGCGCCGTATTGCTCGATGGTGCACGATTTCATCGTGACGCAAAATCACACCGGATTCCCGGTGTTGCCCTTGACTGGCGACATCGAGCGCGCGAAGCGTGGACTGCCGGCTTTCGCCTGGGAGCCGGAAAAAGGCGCTTTCGTGGGCTTGATGGCGCGCGCGGCGAGCGTCGATTCGGTGCGTTGGATCGAGGTGGATCCGGTGTATGTCTTTCATCCGGCCAACGCATATGAAGCGGAAGGCTACCTGCACAGCGACATGATGGAGTACCCGAGCGCACCCCTTTTCCCAAATCCGGATGGATCCCGGCGCGCGCCGGTCAACGCGCGAATGGTGCGCTGGACCATCAATCTTGGCGATCGCGCGGCCCGCGTCACGCGCACGCCCTTGAGCGATTTGGTCGGAGAATTTCCACGCATCGATGAACGCTTCGCGGGACTGCCGTACCGCCACTATTGGCAGGCCGCCAATGTCGATCTGCGCGAGACGCTGCAGTTTGACTCGCTGGCCCACATGGATCTGCAGACGAAACGCGAGACGGTGCGCAGATTCTCAGGCAGCGACAGCGTCGGCGAGCCCGTTTTTGTGCCGCGCAGCGCGGAGGCGCCTGAGGGTGACGGTTGGATATTGGCGCTGGTGCATCGCGCGGCGCAGATGCGCAGCGACCTGCTGATTCTCAATGCGCAGGACATCGCCGGTGAACCTGAAGCCGTGCTGGAACTGCCTTGCCGCGTGCCGGCGGGGTTTCACGGCAGCTGGGTAGGCGGCTAAACGTAGCCAACCGCGGCTAAGCGCCGCTTGCGCGGCGCCGCTTAGGCGGTTTGAGTTTCTCGTTAAGGTATCCTTAACGCGCCTTCAGTCATTGCGTTTGTTCGCTGCGTCGGCCTGTCACAAGCTATGCCGGTCCAATCGGCAAGCAACACACAAAGGCCAACGCCATGACTGAATATCAAAACATCGCCACCGGGCTCCTGGGGCTGACGCACCCGGAGATCTATTGGTCGGTCCGAAAGCAAGCAGTCAAGCCGACGCAACAGGCACCATCGCTCGAGCCCGTATTGGGGGCGCTACAGCCAAATCCCGACGGCAAGCATGCAGGCGCCGCGGTGCGTGCGATCAAATTCGCATTTGCAGCCTTGGTGGCCGGCTCCCGCGCGGTTCCCTTGGGCGACAACAGTCAGCTCACGCGGGAGCTGGGGGCCTACGGCGAGCATTTGCGGCGCCGCGCTTCAGATTGCGGCTAGCGTGCGACCGTCGGCTCCGGGGAAACCAAGGCAGCGAATTTCCTTTCAGGGTGCATGCGCAAGGAGAGCACGAGGCCGATTCCCATGAGGATCATGCTGCCGACAAACGGCAACTGCCAATTGCCGCTGACGTCGATCAGATAGCCGGCGACCACCGGGCTGATGATGGCTGCCAGCGCGGAACCGGTGTTCATGATGCCGCTGGCCGTGCCGCAGTGCTCGACCGAAATGTCCATCGGTATCGCCCACATCGGACCGATGGTCATTTCCGCGAAGAAAAAACCGGCCGACAGGCAGGCGAGCGACAGCCCTAAGCTGTGCGTGAACATCAACGGAATCAGGGACAACAGCGTCAAGAACATGCAGATGCAGACCATGTAGCTGCGCGCCACTTCCAGTCGTTTGGATGATTTGAGCAGACGGTCGGTGACGATCCCTCCCAACGTGTCGCCGACCACCCCCGCAAAGAACACGCTGGATGAAAAAAGCGCCGACTGCTTCAAGTCCAGGTGTTGGCTGTGCAGGAAATATTGGGGAATCCAACTCAAGTACAGCCAGAGAGTCCAGCCATAGCAAAAATAAACGACGGTGACCGGCAACATGCGCGCGATGAGGCGAGGCCAGGGCACCGGTATCGCCACTTTCGCCCTGGGGGGCGGCAGTTCGGCGAGTTCCTGCGCCGAAACCCCGGGATGATCCTTGGGATACTCGGTGAAAACCATCGCCCACAGTCCGACCCATACAAAGCTGATGAAGGCGCAGACATAAAATGAGGCGCGCCATCCGTACGACGCCATGATGACGACGATGACGGCCGGTGCGACGGCATTGCCGATCCGGGCCGCAGCGTGCGTGAAACCTTGCGCAAAGCCGCGCTGCTCCTTCACGACCCAACGCGACATCGCACTGGTGGCAGCGGGGAAGGTCGCGCCCTCGCCGAATCCCAGCAGCACGCGCGCGATCAGCAGCGAAATGAGCCCTGTGGCCATGCCGGTGATGGCGGTGGCGGCCGCCCATATGAGTCCGCAGGCGATCAGGGTGCGGCGCGCGCCAAATCGATCGCTGACCCAGCCGCCGATGATTTGAAAGATCAGATAGGGATAGGCGAAGGCCGAGAACACCAGGCCGATTTGAGTTTTACTGAGATTGAAGTCTTTGCCGAAGCCTGCGGCGGCGGTGCTGACATTGACGCGATCCAAGTAGGTGATGAAGTACATCAGCGCCAGCACGACGAGAACGATGTGGGTGGGCCGCAGATATTTTTTCATGTAATTTTCCGATGCACTTGAGAATGCGTTGCGAAATAGTGCCGGCCGACCGGTTGAAAATCGAGTTTCAACATGGGGTGGTCCTTCGGCCTGTTTCTCTTCAGTATAGACGCTGGCCGCGAGCCAGATCGAGACAACCACTTATGAGGCGCCCCTGCTAAAGCTGTATCACTGCCCGGAGACGCGTTCCATGCGCTCACTCTGGCTGCTCAACGAACTGGACATTCCATTCGAGCTGGTCGAGATGCCGTTTGATCTGAAAATCATGCGATCTGCTGAGTATTTGTCGGTGCATCCACTGGGGCGGGTGCCCTGCCTGGTGGATGGCGCTTTCCGCTTGTTCGAATCGGGCGCGATCGCCGAATACCTGTGCGAGCGCTATCCGCAGGCCGGACTGGGACGGCTCGCGGGCGACAGCGAGCGCTACGAGTGGCTGCAATGGATCCACTACAGCGAAACCATGGCGGTGCACGCGGCCGCACTCGTGCAGCAGCGCTATTTCATCGCACCGACGGAGCGCTCGGCTGTGATTGCCAAGTTGGAGGGGCGCCGCCTGGAAAAAGCCGTGCAGGTGTTGGAGACGCAGCTCAGCGATCGCGACTATCTTTTGCGAACCGGATTCAGTGCCGCCGACATCGGCGTTGGCTACAGCTTGCATCTTGCGAGCCGGCTCATCGCGCTCGCCACGTTCGTGCGCGTGTCGCGCTACCTCGAGCGTTTGCGGGCGCGGCCCGCCTTTCAGGCCTCGCTGCCGAAAGGGTCCACGGGTCCGATTGCCTGGCTTCCGGACACTCTCCGCCAATAGGCAAAGTGTCTTCCCTAACATAGGCACCGTCGCTTTAGGATCAGAGGGCTTTTCCGTGCCGGCCCGCGCCGCTGCCGAAAGTTTGCGCACCGGCGGTTGTTTCGCCCGATGCAATCGTGACCCGCCCATGAGAAATTTCGTTGGCGATGGCCTCATCCTCGCTCATTCCCCATTGCTCGATGACGGAGAGCCGATCCTGGCGCATCGCGGTCTGCGGAAAGCCTGACAGCTGCTGCGCGAGTGCGATCGCGGCGGGCAACGCCTTTCCATCAGGAACGCAACGGTTGATCAATCCCATCGAAAGCGCTTCGGCGGCGTCGACGGTGCGGCCGCTCAAGATGAGATCCATCGCCCGGCCGTGACCGATGATCCGCGGCAGACGAATCGTGCCAAGATCGACCAGCGGAATTCCAAAGCGGCGGTTGAAAACGCCAAAAATCGCTCCGGCGCCGGCAATCCGGATATCCGCCCACAGGGCGAGCTCCAGACCTCCGGCCACGCAAGGACCCTCTATGGCGGCGATGACGGGCTTCGATAGGCGCAGCCTGGGCGGTCCCATGGGCGAATCGCCGGCGGCCGAAAGTTCCACTCGCGCGCCCGCTGCGATGGCTTTCAGATCAGCACCGGCGCAAAAGACATCATCGGCGCCGGCGAAGACCGCAACATCGAGTGCCTCATCGGCATCGAATGCGCGGAAAGCATCGGCAAGAGATCTGGCGGTCGAGGCATCGACCGCGTTGCGCCGTTCTGGACGCATGATGCGAATCACCGCAATTCGATCCATCGTCGTCGCTGACACGGACATAGGTGTTCCTCGCCGGATTTGAAAAGCTCCCGCCTAGCGTACCGTGAACGGCGGCCACAGTATAAAGGGACCGGGATTACGCCAGACAATTGCGTAGATTCGGCGGAGAAGTTTGCGCTAAGCTGCGAGAGAAATGGACCTGCACCATGTCGTCATCGTCGGGGCCGGCTTCGGTGGGCTGGCCGCCGCTCAGGAACTCGCGGGCGCTGCGGTGCGCATCACCATCATTGATCAGCGCAATCATCATTTATTCCAACCTCTGCTCTACCAGGTCGCCACCGCCGCATTGGCCACCTCTGAAATCGCCTGGCCGATTCGTTTCTTGGTCCGCAAGCGCCCGGAAGTAACCACGTTGCTCGGGGTGGTCAGCGGTGTTGACGCGCAAGGCCGCAATGTCCTGCTGCAAGATGGAGCCGTCGTTCCCTTCGATACCCTGATTCTTGCGACCGGCGCCCGTCATGCCTATTTCGGACATGATGAATGGGAGCCGTTTGCACCCGGGCTCAAAACCTTGGAAGACGCGACCTCGATTCGCCGCCGAGTGCTGCTGTCCTTGGAGCGCGCCGAGCGGGAGTCCGACCCAGTGCGGCGCGCGGCATTGCTCACCTACGTCATTGTCGGCGGAGGTCCGACCGGCGTGGAAATGGCCGGTGCCATTGTCGAATTGGTGTATCAGAATCTCGTGGGGGAATTCCGCCGCATCGACACCCGTCAAGCGCGGGTGCTGCTGATCGAGGCTGGGCCGCGCATCTTGCCGAGCTTTGCACCCGACCTGTCCGCTTATGCGCACCGGGCCCTGGAGCGCTTGGGCGTTGAGGTGCAGGTCGGGTCCGCCGTGACGGATTGCAATTCCAGCGGTGTGGTGGTGGGCGGCCGCTCGATCGCGGCCGACGTGATTCTTTGGGCAGCCGGAGTTCGCGCATCGCCGGCCGCGGTGTGGCTTGGAGCGCCGGCGGACAATGCGGGCCGCGTCAAAGTCGAGGCGGACTTGAGCGTTCCGGGACATGCCGACATCTTCGTCATCGGCGACACCGCGACCATCAATGTCTGGCACGGCAAACCGGCACCGGGAATTGCGCCGGCGGCCAAGCAACAAGGCGTCCATGTCGCGCGCACCATCAAGCGCAGGCTGACAGGCGATACCCAGCCCCGGGCATTTCGCTACATGCACGCAGGGGATCTTGCCACCATCGGCAAGCGCTCGGCGGTCATCGACTTCGGCTGGTGCAAACTGCGGGGCTGGATTGCCTGGTGGGTATGGGGGTTGGCGCACATCTACTTCTTGATTGGCTTGCGCAATCGGCTCGCCGTGGCCTTGAGCTGGCTGTGGATTTACATGACCGGCAGCCGCAGCGCCTGCCTGATTACTCAAGTCGATCACCACAGAAGGACGAGCTAAGGCATGGAACAGCGGACGCGATTTTGCTCCACGAGCGGTGAGAATGACCATTGGATGCTCGGTATGATGTCAACAGTTGTCATCAATCGATGCGGGGCAGCAAATTTCGCTATCGCAATCCGCCGCGATTTAGAGTAGAAAAAGCCGGCTATGAGCAGAAGTCTTGCCGTCAATTCCACGACAGAGGAGCACCGTCATGAACACGCAACAAATCGCCGCCCGTTTGACCGAGCTTTGTCGCCAAGGCCAGTTCGAGGCCGCTCAGAAGGAGCTATTCGCCGAAGATGCGGTCAGCATCGAACCTCATGAGACCCCAGACTTCCCCAAGGAGACAAGAGGATTACGGGCAATCATCGAGAAAGGGCACAAGTTCGGATCGATGGTGGAAAATATGCATGGAGTCAGCGCTTCCGCGCCGCTGGTAACCGGCAACGCCATCGCGCTTGCGTTGACCATGGACGTTACGATGAAGGGACGCGGGCGCGTGAAACTCGAGGAGCTGTGTGCCTACGAAGTCAAGGATGGGAAGATCGTATTGGAGCAATTTTTTATGTAGCGCGCGCTGGTGAGCGCGCCGCAAATCCCATCCCACAAAGGCCGAGACTTGGCTGTCCCATTTCTGGGGTCTGCTCAATATTCGGGATTTTATGTACGCCGCTATCGTGCATAAAATCCCGATTTTCCGCAGGCGCAGTGCAGCCGATCGCAGAACAGAATCGCGGATTCATAGCCTTACAGTAGGGATACCTGCAACGAATTCGAGGGCTTCCGGACCGAGAATCGGGAAAGCGAGTTAGAGTCTCTAACTCGCCGTGGCCGGGCGAGGATAGGGAGCGCAATTGGATATGCCGAGTTGGTTGTTCTTGCCGTTCCCTTCGTACTGACCTGCGTCGCCCCCTTTGACTGGGACTGAAGACCATGGCGCTGGGATGTGCGAGGTCGTGACCATTCGGTCAGCGATTCGTCGTGAGGTGGCTTCCATCGAGCCCCTTGACGAGCTGGAGAAAATTCATCAAGCGGACGCGTTGACTTGGATTGATTCCGGCGCTCCTCTCTGTCGTACTGCGAAGCCGGCCACCCCGCCTAAGCACCTGGTCTCCTACTTGGCCGTCGTTGACAACGACAACATACTTCTCGTTGATCACAGAAGTGCGAAGTTGTGGCTGCCGCCGGGTGGGCACGTAGAGCCGGGGGAGCACCCTCGGGAAACTGTGAGGCGTGAGCTCTTTGAAGAACTTAAGGTTGTTGCGGGACATGAGATCACTGAGCCGCTGATGGTGACGTGCACGACCACGGTGGGTCTCTCGGCTGGGCATGCTGATGTGTCGCTGTGGTACGTGGTGAGGGCGGATAGGACTGAGAGTATTGAATTCGATCGGGAAGAGTTTGCGGGGGTTCGGTGGTTTGAGTTTGCGGATGTGGCGTTACGTCGGAGCGATCCGCATATGGGGCGGTTTCTGATGAAACTGACCTCTCGTAGCGCGGGAACCAAACAACCTGATGCGCCGGGAAATTCGGCTGTCACGCGGTGCCTATTAGGTTAAATGGACAGCGACCTTCGTCGCGGGGCTAGAAACGGAGCGCTCGCTTTGTAAAAGATCTGCACGCTGATTAGCGGATACCGCCGTCGTCTATGTAGGATGTATTGACATGCCGCGGCGCAGAGGAACGGAATGGATGCGGGAGGGGATTATTATGGGAATAAATAGAAATAAAAGAAGGGCCGTCGTGAGTGAGACGATTCGGATTCGCGTTGCCCCAGAGGTGTCGCGCTCCACTCTGTCTTGGCATTCGTGTTGCCTCGTGGTGGCCGCTTTTTTTATTTTGACCACTCTCGTCCATGCTGAAGAGGTGCCGCGCGATGTATCCGCGTTCACGGATGCTGTGGCGATAGAACTGCGGCAGCAGGTGGGGGAGGCGAGCGTAATTGTCAAAGGCCCGCTGACGTTGGGGCTCGGCGATTTGCAGCTCAACTTGGATCGAATTTTTGCGTTTTGCCGTGGCAACGCGGCCGGCTGTCGGGCGCAGGTTGATAGTTACGTGAAGGGAGCAGCGGAAACCTATCGAACTGTGACGGCGCCGCCGAACAAGAGTTCCGTTCGCTTGGTGGTCAGGACATCCGAGTACATAGAGACTATCCGTTCGGTACCGGAGGGGGCAAAACCGATTGAAATTCAACCGCGTCCCTTTGCTGACGGACTATTTGTCCTTCCAGTCCTCGATAGTCCACGCACGGTGCGGTATTTGGCGGAGTCTGATAACGCAAAGCTCGAGATGACAGCCGACGAGATCTACCAGTTGGGGCTCACGAACTTAACCAAAGAACTGCGACCGCTCATGGAAGTGGCGAAAGTGGCAAAGCATGGCCAGATCGGGGAATTGACAGGCAACGTCTATGACCCGAGCCGGCTCATCTTGCTTGATAGTTGGGCGCCGCTGGTGCAAGCGCAAGCCGGCGTATTGATTGTGGCTATTCCGGCAACCGACGCGTTGTTCTATGTCGGTGAGGACACACCCAAAACAATCGGTGCTTTGCGCGCATTGAGCAAGACGGTGCTAACCCGCGCGCCTGCCAAATTATCCGGGAATTTATATCGGTGGCGTGCGAGCGGATGGGAGCGCGTGCCTTGAGTCGAGGGGGCGATGCGTGGGCCGCATGACGCGAGTAGCGCTATTAGTCCTTTTGGCGACTGCAAACAGCGCTTTCGCCGGGCGAGGGTGTACGAACGGCCCGGCCAGACGGAGAACGTTATGATCCAAGCGGGGAGATCATGGTGCACGGAATACACAATGGTCTCGGCTGGCTCGGGAAGGCGCATCGATTCGTGGACTGGACGACCGGTTGTATTGCGGTGACGGATCAGGAGATAGAAGGGCTCTATAGAATTGTTCCGGATGGGACACGGATTGAGATCAGGCCGTGAGTAGCAAAGAAGACATCACTGGTTATCAATGTTGTTTTTGCGGCAAGAGTGTTTCCGCGGGCGACGCAGCGGCGCATCTGCTCGATCCCTGTGCTGTTGTGCTGGTCGGGAACTGGAGCGCGGCTGAGTCTCAACAGCTGACTCAACAATTCTGGTGCCATCTCGCTTGCTTCAAGCGAAGTATCACCAACCCTGATAACTTATATATTGAAGATATGACACCGGGAGACCAGGCGTAGTCATGCGGAATTACGTTACCCGTTTTGCTTGCGTGCGACGCTTCAGCCGTTCTCCGTTTTGGGAGCACCCCGCTCTAGAACGTGAGGCGGAGCACGTGGTGGAGCAGGCGATCATTCAGTCAATATCGGAGCACATGAGTCATTCGAGTGGGGGAGAGTCGTCGGGATCAGACGGAGGGCATTGAGATGGAAGCGTTGCAGTAATGAGCGTGATCACTGGCGTGGCTCTTCTTATTTTCGGATTGCTCAACTTAGTTTCCGTCGTCGTAGACATTTTTGGACGAAGGAAGGTTGGCGGCGATGGGCCTAAGGAACCGGTCGCGGTCTATCGGCGCCGCTTGTTGCTGCATTTGGGCGTCGGGGTACTGATCATTGGGGGATTTTGGGCAATCGTGCATTTCGGACCATTGCGGCCGGTGCACGAGTGGATTCGGTAGCAGGGAGTTATGGTGTGGAAAATGGAATCACCAGTCGAGCCGTTCGCGCTTCCATAATGCTGGTCGCACTGTACGCGGCGATGGGTTGTAGTTTTTCCAGAGACAGGGAAGAAGCGGAGCAACTCGCGGAACAGTACTTTTCCAAGGTGCAAGCGGGAGAAATGGAGGGCGCTCTTTCTCTTTATTCTGCGCGATTCTATGATGTAACTTCGCGTGCAGACTGGCTTGTTTTTCTGCAGAACCAACGGGCTCGGTGCGGTACGCCTAAGACGCATTTGCTGGTGACATGGAATGTATTGAATACATTCGGAACGAACGCGGGAACCCGCACAACGCTTGTGTACGACGTTCAGTACTCAAGCTGTCGAGTGTCGGAGAAGATGACCATCTTCAAGCCGTCCGGCGGGAGAATTCAGATACAGGGGCATTTTCTGACGCCGAAGGCGGCGACGCCGGGCGATAAGGAAACCACGCAGACGACGCTAAGCACGTGACATTGGCGCCGCAGCATCCGTGATGCTTACTTAAAGTGGGGACGCAATCATGATCCATCGTGATCGGCTTACTGCAAATCTGGAAGGCGGATTCGTGGTCTTTCTCATTGGCATGAGGATCAATCGGCCGCTGCTCATCCATAAATGGTGGCCCGTCGCAGTTGCGATGCCGCGTATGCTGAAGGAGCTTTATCGTCAGCCGGAGCTTGGATTCTTGCACGCTGAAACGTGGTTTTCGCGGACTATCATACTTCTACAGTATTGGCGCTCGACGGAACATTTGATGGCGTACGCTAAGTCCAAGGAGATGGCGCATCTACCGGCTTGGCAGGCGTTCAATAGAGCAATCGGAGTCGATGGGTCGGTGGGAATCTGGCACGAAACCTACAAAATAGCGCCGGGTGGCTATGAGAACGTGTATGTCAACATGCCGCCGTTTGGTTTAGGGCGCGCCGGTAAGCTGCAAGAAGCAAAAGGGGACTTAAAGTCAGCCACCGACCGACTTCGCGCAAACGTTAAATAAATTCCGAACAGTCGGCGTCCTTCATGGCGTGGTTGGCCGGCTCGGAAGGTGTGATCGGGTTCGATGCCAAGCTCTTTTGAGATGTCCGCCGAGCCCTTGGAAGGGTGCTTGATACGCAGGGACAACTGAAATGGGAGTGGCTGGCGTGTTGCAAGTTTAGTAGCTGCCATGATTGGACTTGCCTGGGTGGATTGGTAATTCATGGCCTTCAAGAAAAGTGTGAAAACTCGGATTCGCGTCAGCAGCGGCTAAAGAGTGTCTGTGGTCCTATTCTTGCGGCTTTGCGCAGCGCAGAAGCTGATCCAGCGCCTTGAGCCCCGTGATGTTCGGAAGTGGTTGCGAGTGGGACGAGTCGCTGAAGACCATGGCCATCTGTGACTCTTCGTCGAATGCTTTCCAAACGGGCAGACCGGGCCCGTTGGGATCGCCGTGAGCTGCGAAGTTTATCCAGTATTGACGAATTAGCACGGAAGCGGCCTCGTCGCGAGCACTCGGAGGTTTCGGAAAATTGCCGAATACGAAAGGATACTCGGCCGCATGCCAGGCGCCGAAAGGATGCTCGGGACCGTGTACGTCGAAGATGTAAACGTATGCATGGTGGCGGCCTTTGATCGATTGCAATCGTGCCCAATCCCAAGTGGGCCAGCCGGTATAAAAATCGCGATACAAATAACGGGTCATGTCCGTTTGAGCGTCGCTGGTACGCGGATATGCCGCGGCAATTGCAGCTTTCGCCGCCGTGCAAGGGGAGCGCTCAAACACTGATTCCAGCCAGTCCACCATACTCTTTGGCGGCTGAGATCCGACTTCATCGGTCGCATAGCCAAGAAGAAGTGGTGTGTCATTGAACCGTCCTTGCTGGAAGAGTTCGACGTTAGAGCCTGTTAGCAGATCGCCATCGATGGCCGGGCGAAAGTCCGCCTCTGAGGAACTCAGCGCATTCAATATGGCCTGCGCAGAAAGTCTTCGCGCAGATGCTAGATCCGACACGCCGAGTGATTTGAAAAATTCGGCGCCCCTGCTTTCGGCGTCGCCAAGAGGCGGTAGGGGATTGATATTGCGTGGATACCGGTCGATTGGATAGAAACCGGTTCCGCCTTGCGCGATGGCGCGCGCGTACAAGCCCTTGGCCGCCGGAGCGCCGGCGAGCAGGCTGACGATACGGGCACCGGACGATCCGCCGAAGATCGTGACTCGTGAGGGATCACCGCCGAACTGGGCGATATTGGCCTGGACCCACTTCATGGCCGCAAGGGTGTCGAAGAGGCCATAGTTGCCTGAAGCCTTGCCTGACTCGCGCGTGAGTTCGGGATGTGCCAGGAAACCCATGGCTCCGAGCCGATAGGCGATCGTGACGAGAACCACGCCTTCGGGTGCCAGTTTCGTGCCGTACGACAAAAGCTGCCAAGACATGCCGTTCGTCAGGCCGCCACCATGGATCCAGACCATGACCGGGCGTCGCTCTTTTGCCGTCGCCGCGGCGGTCCATACATTCAAGTACAGGCAGTCCTCGCTGGGCAGCTTCGGTTCGGGATTGTCGGCCCAAGGCTGAATGCACGCTCGGGCGAAGGTGTCGGCTTTGCGCACTCCGCGCCACGCAACGACAGGTTGGGGTACACGCCATCGCAGTGTCCCGACAGGCGGGGCTGCGAAGGGGAGGCCTTTGAAAGACGCGAGCCCGTCTTTAACTTCGCCTTGAACCCGCCCACCGGTGATGTTTGCGTACTCAATCGCAGCTCGCGCCGAGTAGGAGCCTGCCGCGGACAAGAGGAATAAGACCGCGAGCCATAGGGACGGGCGTTTCATCGTGGAACTATGCGGCCATAGCGATAAACCGGCAAGGTGCCAAGGAAAGGAGGCGCTGGTTCGGATCTGGACTCAGGAGTGAGAGGTGGCTCATCCATCGGTTAAATAGAATCAGATGGGTGAGCTCCCGTGTGTATGATTGAGCGGGTCGCGCTTGGCGAATAATTCAGATTACTTAACGCAGTTCAAGCGCATGCCGGAAAAATAATTCGCTGCGCAATTTCGCCGGCGGCAAGGGATTGGTGCGTCGAGGGATAATGACAACTCCGGGAAGATTCTACTTTTGCGCTCTGCTTGTACTGGCGCTATTTGATCAGAGCAGAGCGGACGCCCGTTATGACGTCATCCCGACACCGGCGTGGGTCGTGCCTGCGGAAGTGGCGGCCGGCAAATCCCGTGATCCGGACTCGCACAAAGGCGGGGCTGACTATGTCTTGGTTGACCATCAGATTCGCCTGGACGCCGTCGAGCTTCATTATTCGAGGTTCGTGATTCGGCTGACCAACGTCAGCGGGATAGAGGATCACTCGCAAATCACGATCATCTTTGATCCAAAAGTTGAGCGTCTGCACTTGCACTCCATCTTGATAAGACGTGGCGGTCTGTCAATTGACCAACTGCGAAACGGCCGCGTGCGCATCATTCAGCGAGAAAATAACCTCGAGGACCAATTGGTCGACGGCGCACTCACATTTCACCTGGTAATGGCGGACGTGCGGGTGGGGGACATTGTCGACTACAGCTACACGCTGGAGCGGCGAAATTTGGAATGGGGAAGTCGGAATTTCGGCCGGCTCCAAACGCAATGGAGCGATCCCGTCGAACTCTTAAGAATCCGATTGTTGTCCCCGGTCGGCGCACAGCTGAAAACCTTCAGCAATCCAGGCGAGACCCCTAAGGCCTGGGTCGCGTCCGGACTAAACATTGTGGAATGGTCAAAGGCTGATGTTGCGGCATTTCGCCACGAGAACGGTGCACCTGCGTGGTTCCAGCAATATGACGCGATCGAATATTCGCAGTTCTCAAACTGGGGCCAAATTGTCGAGTCCGCTATCCCATTGTATCGGGCTGCTGCGCCTTCGAGCGAGATCGAAGAGTTAACCGCGCGCCTGCGGGCTATCGGTCCAACCGACGAGCAGCGCGCGATAGCCGTGATGAAGTTTGTCCAGGAGGAAATTCGGTACACCGGTATCGAAGAGGGAGAGGGTGCTTTTCGTCCCACACCGCCAAATGAAGTTCTGGCGCGGCGCTACGGCGATTGCAAAGACAAGGCGCTGCTGGCGGTCACGTTACTGAAAGCACTTGGAATCGAGGCGGCGCCGGCGCTCGTCAGTACGCGTTGGAAGGGCGAAGTGGCGAATCACCTGCCGAGCCCGGGTTTGATGAATCACGTGGTTGTGCGCGCAGTCATTGCCGGCCAAGTCTATTGGTTCGACGCGACATCGACCGGGCAAGGTGGTCGATTGGCGAACTTTACCCAAGCGAGCTTTGGCAAGGCGCTGGTCATATCGCGGGGGAGCGAGGCCCTCGAGCCGATGGCAGCGATGGAATTTTCCAAGCCCCTCATTCGATCACAAGTCACATTCGACTTGAGAGCGGGCTTGTTCGCTGAGAGCGGCTTGAATGTGACGACGACATATCTAGACGTTGAGGCCGACAGAATGCGCCGGCGGTTGCGCTCGCAGGGAATTACTGAACTCGGGCAAAAATACCTGCATTACTACAAAGGCCAGTATGCCGATGCGCGAAGTACCGGACCGCTGCAAGTCACGGATAAGCTCGAAGAGAATGAACTGAGCGTCGCCGAATCCTATCGGATCAAGGATGGATTTGAAACTGATAAGCAAGGCAAGCAGAAATTCTATGTGAATGCCGACACTATTACCGACGTACTGGCAGCACCGGATCTGCCGGAGCGAACCACGCCGCTCGCGGTCGAGTTTCCCAACTATCTGTCGACAAAAATCCAACTGCTGCTTCCGACCGCCTGGGATGTTGATGCGGAGGTCGTAAATATCGATACGGCGTACTTTCGTTATGCCTCAACAGTCGGCTACCTCGACAAGACCATCACGCTGGACTACGAATTTAAGGCCCTCAGAGATCATGTGCCGGTAGCGCAGCTACCGGCTTACATCAAAGAACTCGAACGAGCGCGAGATGACACGTATTTTCATATCTCGCGCACTGCAGGCAAGACCGTTCAACTTCAAAAGGACCCTTTTTGGGCGCTGAAACTCGTCGCCTTGTTTGCCGGTCTGTTCCTGATGCTGCGATTCGGCCGGTATATGCTGACCGTGCAGGCATATCTGGCCACCACGCTGCAACACGCGCGGTCCAGCGACTGCACGGAGGCGGAGGTTCCTGAGAGCGAGCGTATGCTGCTCATGTCGCTCGATGCAGAGCTCGTACAATTCGGCTTCGAGCCAGTCGGGTTCGTCCGCTGTTCATCGCTCTACACGCGATACGACAAGCCGGATTATTTTCGGGTGCTGCATCGATTGGATTTGCCGGCAACTGCCTATGTTACGCGTCACCACTCGCCGGAATACGGTGTATACGTGAGAGTGTGGTTTGAAACAGACTTTGTCGATGGCACACAGCTGCAAACAACCGATGGGGCATCTGACGCTGGCATCAGCCCGCCGAAGGTTCTCGCAGAGGCTGTTCAGGGCGCTTCTTCGTCAGCACTGATCAAGCGGCATGAGGAAAGACTGAAGGCCCTGGATGGAAAGAGCGTCGCTAAGATTGAACTCTCACCCAGTGGTTTTGCAGGGCTGATATCCGCCGGCTACGTTGCGGTCCGTGCGGAATGGCTACGCAAAGCTTGGATTCGCACCACCGCGGATTTGGAGCTTGATCGATTTTTGCTCAAGGGTGCTTTGCGATTGGCGCGATCGTCGCTTGTCATGCAGCGCGCGAAGGCATCAGGTCCAGCTCTGCTGAAGTCGTCTCTGACAGCATCATCGACCGATCGTGGGACTCGTGCCGATGCGGATTTCGTGGCCGTGTGGCATGTGTCCAAGGCGCCTCGCAACGCACCGGGGTCCAATTGGCCACTTATTATCTACAGCGCGGTGTTCGTGGCGGTGCTGCTCGGAGTATTGGCGGCTGTATCCGGCGTCTACGTATCGGCCATGATGCTGACGGCGCTGCTCGTTCACGAGGCGGCTCATGTGTGGGCGCTTGGCAAACGACGCGCAACCCCTGGTCTGCTGTTTTTCCTGCCATTCGCGGGGCTGATCAAGCCTAAGCCTGGCGATGAACTCGGGCTCTTGGACCGAGTGAGCGTTATGCTGGCAGGACCGGTGCTGGGGTTGTTGACCGGAGTTATATTGCTATCGGCCGATGCGCTCTGGCCGAATCACTATTTTCGAGACGCCGCTTCGATATTCATAGGCCTCAACGGGCTGCTCCTCATACCCTATCCCGGCACGGACGGGTCCCGCATCCTCTCTGCCATCACCGCCCCCGGTTCGGTCATGCGCCCAATGGCTCAGCTACTCAGCGTTGTCGCCATGTTGGTCGTTGGAATTCAGTTAAAAAGCCAATTCCTTAACACGATGGGATTTTTGTTGGCTGTGTGGTTTGTGGCGCAACTGCCGACTCTCAATTTGATTCGCAAAATATTGCGCCAAATTCCGCCCGGTTCGAATTGGGACGGCGCGGCACATGCGGCCTTCTTGGCGATGACCGCCCCGAAGTTCGGGCGCTGGGGCGCTTCGATCAGACAGATGCGCGCCATCAGTATGGCCAACGAACTGACACGCCCGGTGCCTAGCCGGTGGGATCGGACGCTATCGATGGTTGCTTATGGTTGCGGCGCTGTGTTGGCGATTTGCGCAGCTCTCTGGATTTCATTTTAAGGCCGGCGGTCATTCAACCAGGAGAGAGGAGATGCTCAAGGAATACAAGCGTGACACCAATATTGGCGTGGGGCTTGGCTGGATTGTTATCGCTTTGAGCGGCTACGTGTTTCGCTCCAGCGCATTCGGTGGGCCGGTGGTTGGGTACGTCGTCTTATTGACCGGAATTGGATTGTTTCTGTGGGGCTGCGGCCAATATGCGCAGGGGAAAGGCTACTCGCCGTATTGGGGCGCATTGGGACTTCTGTACCTGCTCGGTTTGTTGGTCCTCGTGTTTATGCCAGATCGAAATAAGGATGCGAAATAATTCGCAGCCTGGAAGAGGGTTCCGGCAAACATCATGAAATCTCTCGGTAGCGATACACCGGCAGAGCGCCAAGGAACGGCTGCGCTACGAGTATCGATTCCCGGCCGCGGGGGTTGAGGCGGGCGTAGAGGACACCGATTTGTAATCCCCGGGGGACGTGAACTGTCAATTGGGCCGCCGCTCTTTACGCCGGGCCGAGAAAAGGCGAACCTTGTCGCTCCATGGCAGCAGCAAAAGCAAAAGCAAAAACTAAAACAGCCCGCACGCGCAAGACCAGCAAGCTCAAGCGAACCCGCGGACGGTTGGCACCGGGTGCGACTGCACGAGGGTTGGATGCCGCGCAAGTGGCCATCCCCATGGATAGCGCTGAGATCGCCGACGTGGTGGCCCTGGTGCGCAGTGCCGGCGGCGCCACGATCGGCGCGTATCGCGACCCCTTGGGCGGGCGGCCCCTGGTGCTGGCATCGTTGCCGCTCAGCGCAGTTCAACCGACGCCGTTCCAGCGTGATCTGTCGCCCACTCACGCCAAGCGATTGGCGCTCAAGATCGACGAGGCGGCGGTTTTTCTCGATCCCTTGATCGTCGTGCGCGGCGAAGACGGCCGGCTGTGGACGCCGAACGGGCGCCATCGCTTGGCCGCGGGGAAGGTCCTGGGTTTGAAACAGATCACCGCGCTGATCTCGCCGGACGAGACCCTGGCCTATCGCATTCTCGCCCTCAACACCGAAAAAGCGCACAACTTGCGTGATCGTAGTCTCGAAGTGATCCGCATGGCGCGCAGTCTCGCAAAACGGCACGGCACCTCGAAGGAGGCACAGTACAGCGCGGAGTTCGAATCCGCCGAACTGGTGACCTTGGGCATCGTGTATGAAAAATCGTCGCGCTTTGCCGGCGGCGCCTACAGTTCATTCTTGAAAAAGGTCGACCGGTTCAGCGAGCGCACATTGGCCGCGAGCTTGCGCGAACGAGAGGGCTATGCATCGCGGCTGCTTCAGATCGATGCTCAGGCAAAGAAAATCATCGAGACGCTGCAAAAGCGCGGCTTCAAGTCGCCGTACCTGCGCAGCTATGTGGTGGCGAGAATCAATCCGGTGCGCTTTCACAAATCGAAGAAGGGCGACGCGAAACCGCCGATGCCGCTGGCTCAAGCGCTGACGCGCATGGCGGCGGCAGCGAAGAATTTCAAGGTCGAGTCGGTGTCGAGTGCGGAATTGGCGTGGGTGGCGGTGGGTGCCGGAGCGCAGGAATGACCGGAGCGAGTGCTCTCGCGGGGAAATAGGATGATCGAGCGGCAGATCGAAATCCAAACCGAAGCCGGGCAGATGAGCACGTTCATTTGTCATCCCGAACGCTTGAATCCTCACCCCGCAGTCATATTTCTCATGGACGCCCCCGGGATTCGTGAAGAACTGCGGGACATGGCGCGTCGTTTGGGCACCGTGGGCTACTACGTGATGCTGCCGAATCTTTATTACCGCTCCGGCGTCGAAGAGCTCGGCCCCTTTGTGGGCGAAGCTCACGCCGCCACGCGCGAGAAGCTGATGCAGCTCATGGGCACGATCAACATACCGATGGTGATGCAGGACATCGATGCGCTGATTACCTTTGCTGCTGAGGACCGCGCCGCGTCGAGCGGTTCGATGGGATGCGTCGGCTACTGCATGAGCGGCCAATACGCCGTCAATGCGGCTGTGCGCCACCCGGATCGGGTTCGCGCGGCGGCCTCGATCTATGGGGTGAGGCTGGTGACCGACAAGCCCGACAGTCCGCACCTCGCGCCGCAGTACACCAGCGCCCGACTGTATTTTGGCTGCGCCGAGACCGATCAGCATGCGCCTCGGGAGATGATCGACACGCTGCGCGCTGAACTCCAGTCCAAGCGAGCCAATGCCGAAGTGGAGATTTACCCGGGAACGCAGCACGGATTCGCCTTTCCGCAACGCCCTGCGTACAACAAGCCCGCGGCGGAACGGCATTGGGAACGGCTCTTTACATTGTTCGGCGACACACTGACGTGAGCGGGACAGTGATGCTGACCGTCGGATGAACGCGGAGCACGACGTGACGCCCAGGCTTGCCGCGACCACCATCGTGGTGCGCGCCCGGGGAACTCAACCCGAAATACTATTGCTGAAGCGCGGCGAGCGTGCGCGGTTCATGCCCAATGCCTATGTCTTTGCGGGCGGAGCGCTCGATCCGGGCGACGAGAGTGCCGACGCCTGCGATCTGTGCCAAGGTTTGGACGATCGATGCGCGAGCGAACGGCTGCAGTTGCCCTCGAACGGCCTGCGGTTTTTCATCGCCGCGGTGCGCGAGGTATTTGAGGAATGCGGTTTGCTCCTGGCTTACGACTCGCGCGGCGAGCTGGTCGATCTGACCCCGTGGGGTGAGCCGCGTTTGCGGGAGGTCAGACTGCAACTGTCCGCGGGCCAGTTGAGTTTAGCGGCGCTCTGCAAGGCACAGGGCTGGCGCCTGGCCGTCGATAGACTTGCCTTCTTCAGCCACTGGATCACGCCGCCCGGCAGGCTGCGCTTCGACACCCGATTTTTCCTCTCTCTTGCACCGCCGAAGCAGCATGCGTCTCTGGCCGGAAACGAAATGGCCGAGCTCTTGTGGTGTACGGCGGCCGAGGCGCTCGCCGAGCACGCGAGCGGGCGATTGCTCCTGATGTTTCCCACGCGTGCGATCCTGAAGCAGATCGCAGAATTTCGCGATATCGACGCATTGTTTGAATTCGCGGGCCGGCCGCGAGAGATCAAGCCGATCACGCCCGTGCTGCCGCCCGGGGTTCAAGAGATGGGCAACTAGGCCTTTGGCACACCCGCCTGAGCCGCGTAAATCTTGCGCACGGCGTCCATGGTGTCGGCCTCGTCCGCGCGCTTGTCGTCCCGGTAGCGCTTCACCCGGGCGAGCCGCAGCGCCAATCCGCCCGGATAGCGGACGCTGACCTGTAGATCGCTGAAGGCGATTTCCACGACCAGCTCCGGCCGGATATACACCGTGCCCTGATCCCGCCTCACCTCACGCGCCAGGAACTCCCGGGTTTGCCAGGCGAGCATGGCGTCGGTGAGTCCCTTGAAGGTCTTGCCGAGCATGATGTATTCGCCGGTGGCGGGATCGAGTGCGCCGAGGTGCAAATTCGAGAGCTTGCCGGTGCGCCGGCCGTAGCCCCACTCGGCGGCGAGCACCACCAGATCGAGGGTGTGGACCCGCTTGATCTTGAGCCAGCTTGCGCCGCGATTGCCGGCCTCATACGGGGCATCCAGCGCCTTGGCCATGACGCCTTCATGACCGGCAGCGATGGCCGCATCGTAGAAGGCCCGCGCTTCAGGCTCGGATGAGGTGATCAGCCGAGGAACCAATAGCGGTGCCGGAACCGCCTTGGCCAGGACCTCGAAGCGCTCCTGGGTGGGTCGGCTCGCGATGCTCTCATCGCCCATCTTCAGGCAGTCGAAAAAGAACGCTTGAATGGGCAGTGCCGTGCGCGACGCCTCGACATTGAGTTTGCGGCCGAATCGTTTCATCGTCACCTGAAAGGGATGCGGCCTTCCTGATGAATCGAAGGCAATCGCCTCGCCGTCGAGCACCAGGGTGCGTTCCTGAAAGGTACGCGCGAGCTCGACGATTTCCGGAATCGCAGGGGATATCTCGTTCAAGCTGCGCGTGTAGATCCGCACCTCATCGCCCAATTTATGGACCTGAATTCTCGCGCCGTCCATTTTCCACTCGAACGCCACGTCGCCATGAATTTCCTGCAGCGCTTCGCCGACGTCGGCCGCGGTCTGCGCCAGCATGGGCGACACCGGCGAGAATAGTTCGAGTTGGAACGCGGCAAGGGCAGCGCTTCCAGCGGCTCCCCCAAGCAGAGCGGCCTGCGCAACCTTCCCTAAGTTTTTGGCATACATGGCCGCGCGGCGCACGTCCGGCAGCGGCAGTTCTGCGGCCGCGGCGATGACATCGACCATGATTCCCGCGAGCGCGCCCTGGCGCAGCTCGCCGATCAGAAGCCGCAGCAAAAACTGCTGCTCAGGCGCGGTGGCGCGTGAGAACAATTCTTTGAGCGCCTGCGCGCGGCGCGCCGCTGATCCTCCGCCGCGAATGGCGGCGAGTTCACTGAGCCGCTGATCGACTTCCGCTATGGCCAACGTTTCCGATTCCGCGGCCGGCGCCGACGCCGCGGCGCGCACCGCCGAATAGCCCACGCCGATTTTTCCCTGCGGGATCTCGCCGGACAAATAATGCACGCCGATATCGATTTCCTCCGGCGCCAGGGCGCGCAGCAACGAGGACAGTTCCCGCACCTTGATCTTGCGCGCGGCGCTGGCTCCCACCCGCTGCGACGCGCGCACCAGTTCGGCGAGCAGGGTCACGCGCGGGTGACCGCGTCGGTCCACTCCGACAGCGCGCTCAGCAGCCGTTCGTTGGTTTGCGCGGCGGTAGTCGTGCTGCGCGCAGGTACGTGAAAGGAGTGATCCGCGTCCGGCAGCACGCACAACGTGGCCAGGGTTCCCAACCGCGCGATGAGCGGATTCAGCAGTGAGCCTTGGGCGAATTCATCGCGTGCGCCTTGCAGAAACAGCATCGGGATCTTGACCTTGGAAAGATGTTCGGCCCTCTGATCGGAGGGTTCCTTGGGCGGATGCAGCGGAAATCCCAAGAAGGCCAGGCCATGAACTTGGGGGAGCGGATTCGCCGCCTGCGCCTGCGAGGTCATGCGCCCGCCGAAGGACTTGCCGCCCGCAAACAGCGGAATGGTGGGCACCAGCGTGTGGGCCGCGGCAACCGCGGCGCGTACCGTGGCGTGACACACAGCGGGAGGATCCGGCCTTCTGCTGCGCTTTTCCATATACGGAAATTGATAGCGCAACGTCGCGATGCGAATTGCCGCAAGATCTTGCGCCAATTTCACCATGAAGGGATGCAGCATGCCGGCACCTGCGCCATGTGCCACGACGAAACAGGCTTTCGACTGCGGCGGACACATCAAGATTCCCGAGACGCGCGTGGTGTCGCCGACGTCGATGTGCAAGGACTGAAGGTCGGGAGTGTTCACGTAACTACTTAAAGATCGCGGCCCCGGATGAAGATGCACCCATCCCGCATTGGCGATCCTGCAGGTGCGTACGGAGTCTAAGTGATTGATTTTACTGGTGGTTAGAGAGCGATACAACCCCTCGACCTCGGAATTAGAGATCGGTCAGTAAAAAACGGCTTGAATGAATTCAACAACTTGCCGCGTGGCGCCCGTTGCATTGTCACGACAGAGCATAACGAAGCAGCACAAAGTCCGCAAAACTCACGCAAGACTCCTTTGCTCCAGTCGCACGAGCCTGCACAGAGATTCACGCTTCACAAGCGGCTTCGCCCTTGACACAGGCATAACGAGCCTAACGGCCTAACCACTGGAAATTCTTTACCGGGACCCGGACGCGATCCTGATAGGACCGGAGATGGTTCGCGCGTAGCGAAAAAGCGGGTCTGCCATTGCCTAAAAACGACGTCGTTGACATGGTTCAATCCTCCTTAACACTGAGACAGCGAATCAAATTACGAATGTCTATCCGCAAAAATCTGCCAGCGATCAAAATACCTAGGAATACTAGGGTTCCGGACAAATAAACCATGACAAGGGTAAATATTGAAAGCATTCGCCATTCTTTGGGTTGAAAGTGGAAAACGATCCAACCGAAAATCCCGTCAAAAAACAACAAAGCGCCAAATATCGCTAAGGGCACCACCACGAAAAAAATGCGTGCGCGATGCGAGATCCAAGCTCGAGTGGGAGACCAATTTTTCTTAATAATCAGGTTATCTACGGCGTGCTCTGGGTCGATAACGGGAAGCCGTCCCTGCGTGGCCTCAAACAACGTCATCGCGGTCGATGCGACGACCCCCCAAGTCGCAATTCCAACTTGATTTACGTAGAAGTTATGTGGCAGCGGCCCATCAAAGCCAGGAGTGACTATGTGAAGTCCAAAGATGCGGAGCGCACCAATCAGGTAGGCAAGCGCATCATCGATCGGCGGCAGCGAACTTGGGTCATATGCGGCAGCCAACGCGTGTCCGACAGATAACACCGCGACAACAACTAAATGTTTATATATCCACCGGCCCCATCGACTCGAATGGTGGTCGATAGCGCCATCGCCACATACAAGTTCTGTTGCCTCAGTCATCCGAGACTCGTAGTCTTGCCAAAAGATCCTGGTACATACGCCACGGTGCCTTGAAGCGTTCGAGCGGAACACTGGCGTGTCGGATTATGTCTTGCGGCTGCGCGCAGAATGGGTCTTCTCTTTTGAACAACGGCATCGGGCCGACGGTCAGCTCGCCACAGTTTCCTACCCCTCGAATTGTTGGTTGTACCCTCATCGTAGGCATCGCGTTGTTCCTTTGGGTGAGCGTTCTATAAATCGGTCAATGCAGCATTTAATTCAACGTGGCGAGAGATCAGTGTCATGCGCGGCGCTAGCGGAAATCTCGCCAAATCCGACTTCCTTGGCTTCAAATATTTTCTGATACTTGTGTTTAGCTTTAGTTGAGCAGTCCTGCCCTTCTAAATTAAAAATAAGTTTGGTATGTTGAGTCCTATCGGCCGCTATTTGGTACCCGGATACGGTGGACGCCATTCCGCTAGGATGTCCTGATCGACACAAGCCTTGTAGCGGGTCCTCCGCGACCGAAAACAATCGTTGCAATTGAAACGAGCGATCCCCCATGCCAGGCACCAAGAACAGAAGTTCATAACTTTCATTCAAGGTGCCGTTCTTAAGAAAGCTCTCACTGAGTAGTACGAACCGTTTGTGATTCGGCCCAACGAATTCCGTCTCGACTTTGATGCTTTCTCGATAGGCACCATCCGGAAAACGGTATATCCCCTGCTTCGCGTCGAAAAAGTACAGACCCTGCGCGATCGGACCAGTATGCGTCACGGTAACCAAGAACTCGGTGTCGTTGAGGCGAAAGCAGGAGTCGGGAGCCGGCTCATCCGGGTTCGATAGGTAGAAGTTATGCAACGGAATAAATGACGGCGTCGCCAGCACGTCGACACAGGTGTGAAAGAATAGTTCAGATGCACGCGAGGCCGGCGCGAGTGCAATGCAACTGACGATGAGAATCAAATTGAAGACACTCGCCGGGGCGCGGTGTTGAAGACTGGAGCGGCGGCGAGACATCGCCAGATCCGGCTCCGCGATTGCGGCTCTCTCACTCCTGGTATAGGCATGCGTCGTGTCGTGGTTCATCGGACCTTCAATCCTTCATCCAGGTTAATGCCAATAATTGAGCGCGCAGAATGGGTCTTCTCTTTTGAACTACGGCATCGGGCCGACAGTCAGGTCGCCGCAATTTTCCTACCCCTCGAATTGTTGGTCGTACCCTCATCGTACCTTTAACCCCTCATCCAAATACTTCACCACAGGCGACAGGAAAAAATCGATTACACGGCGGCGATCCGTTACAACGTCTGCCTGCACAGTCATGCCCGACTGAATGCGCCTGGGAGATCCGTCGACCACGAATTGAAGCTGTTCCGTTCGCACGTGCACCTTGTAGACGTAGCCCGCGTTTGGATTACTGGCGGCGCTTCTGGACTCCTCATTAGCCGCGATAGCGGGAAACGTCACCCTCGGTAGTCGATCCCAATGGGTGAACACGGATTTTGCGGAAAGACCCAGCTCTTTGGCCGCCAGCAACAGTTGCGATTCGGATATCGGACGGGCGAAGTCCAACGCCAGAGCTCGCGCCAGCTGTTGTGGGTCCACCGGGCGACCATGATGAGCCGCCACAACGGATAGTGAGATCAATCCCGTGGGCGGCTGACCGACCACCGATGTGTCATGCGGGCCATCGAAGGCACGCCGCGTCCCGACGTCGGCACTCATCGCGTCGCCAATCCTCCCTGCTTTTCCTTTCCAAGCTAGTCACTAACAGCTCACACAAGGCATCCTGCCGACGCACTCGCATTTGATGAGCAAGCCATGTGGGATCTATCCAAACAGAAATTTGAAAAGATGCCAAGCTCATTCCTCTTCGTTGACATAAAATCGCCAACAGGTGGGCGGCGCCTTCGATTCACCGATGCCGAACGCTGTCGACTCGCTCGAAAAACGCGTTCTGTGAACAAGGTGCTCTTTTGGACGCCGCCCAGCGGCTGATGGCCTGCCGCAACGTTGATCTGGACAGGCTGCGTTCGCACATGCGCGCGGCACTGCTGGAAGCGACGGAGAAGGAGCATGAGAAAGTCCGTGCCCGCAACGAGAACGGCGCGCTCGTCGGTCGCGACAAGACCGGCGTGCGGGTCGGCAAAGTCGTCAACAAATGCAAAGTCCGCAATCACTTCGCGCTCACTGACGATGAGAGCGGCTTCGAGTTCCATCGGCTGGAGAAACAGATCGCCGCCGAAGCAGCGCTCGATGGGTGGTCACTGGCTATAGCAACGGCAACCCGCCCGTAATGGCGTCCACCTTACTCGCGTGGTCGGGCCCAACGGCGACCGCGGTGTTGGTGGGTACGCCGCCGAATTCAGTGACACCGGAATCCAAGATGAGCGAAGTCAACACACCGGCGGCGAGGGATTTCTCATGGATCGCGAGAAGTTCGGCTTCCGAGTTCACTGACACGCAAATCTTGGTGAACCTGCCGAGCAGCCAGGGCTCGATGCGTTCGTCCAAGGGAATCACCAGCCGATTGCCTTCGCGGATGGCCAATTTCAAGATGGCGGCCATCGATGCGTGCGCGCCCTGAGCGACCATTTTGCCTTTGCGCATATTCAGGTCTTTGCGCAAGACGATGACTTGTTTATGCGCAGTACTGTCTTTCATGGCGTCCTAGCCGCGGGTGGCCCGCTTGATGGCGTCGGTCAGCGCGCGCGCGCCGGCGGCGTAATCCTTCCACGGTTTGGATTTGCCCAGCCGTTGCGGCGCGGTCCTCAACGTGAAGGTCTTGGGATCGAGGCCTTTTTTCAGATCCTTCCACTCCAACGGCATCGACACCGTGGCGCCCTCCCGGGCCCGCGGCGACAGCACCGCCACCGCTGTCGCGGTGCGATCGTTGCGCAGATAGTCCAAGAAGATCCGGCCCGAACGCTTGGCCTTGGACATGTTGTCGAGATATCGGGTGGGGCTGTCTTGCGCCATCTGCGCGCAAATCAGATGCGCGAAATTCTTGGCGACAGGCCACGCGACCGCCTTCTTGCCCTCGAGCAACGGCGTGACGACGTGCAGGCCCTTGCCGCCGGTGGTCTTGCAGAAACATACCAGACCGACTTTCTCCAGCCGCTCACGGATGTCATTGGCGGCGGCGATGACGGCATCGAATTTCACGTCCGGCGCCGGATCCAAATCAAACACCAAGCGGCCGGCTACTTCAGGATCGTTGGCCGCGCAATTCCACGGATGCAGTTCCAGCGCGGCAAATTGCGCCACAGCGCCCAATGCTTCGATGCGGTCAATCTGCACGTACGCCGCCTTGTCGCCGCGCACCTTGACGAAGTCGAACAGCTCCGACATGCCGGGCATGGCGTGGCGCTGAAAAAACTGCTGAGCGCCGATGCCGTTGGGCGCCCGCAGCAGCGAACAGGGACGGCCGGCGAGGTGCGGCAGCATCCACTCTCCCACCTGCTCATAGTAATGAGCGAGGTCGAGTTTGCTGACCGGCTTGCCGTCGCCGCCATCAGGCCACAGCGCCTTGGCGGGATGGGAGAGGGTCACACCGAATACCGACGCAGCGCCCGCGGCTTTGGGCGCCGACTTGGGCCTAGCCGTCGCGGCGGCCGTTTTAGCGTGCGCGCGCTTCACAGGCGTCGCGCCCGCCGCAGGCACCGCTGCCGCTGATTCCGCCACGACATCTTGCGCATCTTTGTCCTCGCGCAGACCCTTGAAGGAAGCTTGCCTAATCATGCCCGATCCGGTCCAGCCCTCGAACTCGATTTCCGCGAGCAACGCAGGTTTGAGCCAGCGGACGTTCTTTTCCTTGGGGGGCGCGTTCGCCCCGCTGAAGGGGCTGGTCTCGCGCGTCAGTTTCTGCAGTTTGGGCAGCAGCGTTTTCACCGCCTCGCGGCCGAAGCCGGTGCCGATGCGGCCGACGTACTCCAAGCGGCCGTCGCGGTTGACGCCGGCGAGCAGCGAACGCACCGTGCCTTCCTCCGTCGTCCAGCCGCCGAGCACGACTTCTTGTCCTGCGCGGCATTTGGCTTTGACCCAACTGTAGCCGCGGCCGGAGAAGTAGGGCGCGCTGAGTTGTTTCGAGACGATGCCTTCGAGTCCCAGCTTGCAAGCGGAGGCCAGCACGGCCTCGGCGTTCGACTGCAGGTGCGCCACGTAGCGAATGCGGCTGTTCGGACCTTGTCCGCTCAACAGCTTTTCGAGCCGCGCCTTGCGCTCAGCAAGGGGCAGCGAGCGCAAATCCTCTTTGGCCGCGAACAACAGGTCAAAGGCGTAGCAGACCAGCTCGTCGGTCTTCTCCTCGGAGAGCGCGGCCTGCAGCGCGGCGAACTTCGGCAGTTGACGCTCATCGAGCGCGACGATTTCGCTGTCGATGATGCAGTCGGGCAACTCGCCGGCGTCCTTGGCGATGGCCGCGAATCGGCCGGTCCAATCAAGACCCTTGCGCGTGCGGATGACCGCGCGGCCCTGTTCAACCCTGATCTGCGCTCGATAGCCGTCGAATTTGACCTCGTGTGCCCAACCGGCTTGGTCCGGCGGCCGGTCAACCAGTTTGGCCAATTGCGGCTCGATGAACTTCGGCATGGCGCGCACCATCACGGGCTTCGCGCGAACGGGCTTCGCCGGTGCCGCGCGAGTCGCCGACCTCGCGGGCGTTGCCGGCGCGTGCGACGCGGGTTCGCCTTCGGGGCTCTTGCCGATCCAGACCGCATTGGCCTTGCCGGGTTTGGTGGTGGCGAGCATGAAGGGCTTCGGGGGTTTGCCCGCGCCGGCGGCAATTTGCTCCATGGATCGGCCGGAGGCGACCGAGAGGTCCTCCTTCAGCAGCGCGTCGGCGCCGCCCGGCTTTGAGCAGTCATCGCGGTGCTTGATCAGCAGCCAGTTGGTGCGCTTGCCGCCGAACTTGTCGCCGCGCATGCGCACCAGAACCCAGCTGCCGTGAAGCTTTTGGCCTTCCAGCGTGAACTTCAGGTCGCCGCCCTTGAAGGCGTCTTCCGTCGACTGGGCGCCTTCGGGCGTCCAGTAGCCGCGGTCCCATAGGAGAACCGTGCCGCCGCCGTATTCGCCTTTCGGGATGGTGCCCTCGAAATCGCCGTAGTCGAGCGGGTGATCCTCCACTTCCACCGCGAGGCGTTTGTCGGCCGGATCGTTTGACGGGCCGCGCGCCACCGCCCAGGATTTGAACACCCCGTCCCATTCCAAGCGCAGATCGTAGTGCAGTTGCCGGGCGGCGTGCTTTTGCACCACGAAGCGCAATCGCGGGGAGGGCGCCACGCGCCGCTCGCCTGACGGCTCGGCGGTTTTCGAAAAATCGCGTTTGGTTTGATAGAGGTTGAGCGCGCCCTTCGCCATCACGCGCCCTGATCCATCATGCGCCGGTATGCCAACAGGTGGCGCAACGAGGACTTCGCGTCTCTGGCCCGCTCGTACAGGCGAGCCAGATTGAAGTGGGCATCGGCGAACTGAGGATCGAGAGCCAGCGCTTCACGGTACGCGACGATGGCCTCAGGCTCGCGGCCCAGATCCTCGAGCAGCACGGCAAGATTGAATACCAGAAACGGCTCCGCCTGACCGCCGAATCGATAGACCTGTTCCGCTTCGGCCAGGCGGCCGTCCAAATGCAGCAGTCTCCCCAAATTGATTCGCGCTTCCAGATGATTCGGATCCGCTTTGAGGGTCGCTTCGTAGGCGCTGCGCGCCGCCGGCGGATCGGTTTCTTCGAGCGCCAAGCCCCTGGCAAAATGTTCTTCGGCGGACGTGTCGGGCGCTGCGGCGGCGTCTTGCCGCGTGATCACGTGCAGACGGCCTTTCTCCTCGACGATTTCCAGTGCCAACGCATACTGGCCCGACTCGGACTCACGCAGGGTCGTTCCCTCGCGGATCGCGATTCGATTGCCGAGCGCGGTCAGGGAGAGTTGATTGAGCGAGGAATCCGCAGGCAAGGCTGAACGCAGTTCTTGCAGCGTCTTGTTGATTTTCTGCGATGATATTTTCGCGGCGCGCAACGCACTGGCCGTGCGCAGCACGACCAGGTCATGAAACGAATAGTGAAGCTTGCTGCCGCGCCTGACCGGGTGAATGTGGCCTGCGCGGCTTAAGGCACGCACCGCCGACGCCGGTAATCCGAACAGCCGCTCGAGATCTTTGGTGTCGTAGGCATGCATCTCATCGTCGGGCGGTTTTGCGGGCTGATCCCTGCGCGGCCGCACGCTTCGGCGCCTTGCGTTCCTTCAAGTCCGCCGCCTTCGATCCTCGCGCATCGATGCTGGCGCGCAGTGCCGCCATCAAGTCGATGACATTGCCGCCGGCCGCGGCGACCGGACCTTCGGCAATGGACACTTCCTTGCCTTCGACTTTCTTCTGAATCGCCGCCTGTACGCGCGCCCGGTGCTCATCGGCGTATTCATTGGGGTCAAAACGTTTTGCCGCCAGGTGATCGATCAGCTGGTGCGCCAGTTTCAATTCCGGCTCCGACACCGGCGCAGCCTCGATTCCCAAATCCTTGAGATCACGAACCTCGGCCTTGAAATGCAGCTGGTGCATCGCGAGCCCATCCTCGATGGGCCTGATCACCACGATGTGCTCCTTGCCGCGCGAGATCCATCGTCCCACCGCGCATTGGCGCGCCTTGCGCAGCGCGGTTGCAAGCAGCGTGTAGGGCTTTGCGCCCCCCTTATCGGGAGCCAAATAATAGGTGCCGTCAAAATACAGCGGGTCCACGGATTCCAGTGGTACGAACTGGCCGATATCGATGGCGTGACTGGTCGTATCCTCGAGTGCTTTCAATTCCTCCGGGCTGAACATCACGTATTGGTCCTTGGCGAACTCATAGCCCTTGACCATTTCGGAGCGCTCAACGAGTTTTCCGTCATTGACGGCAACGTACTGCTGCTTGACGCGCGAGCCGTCTTTTTGACGCAGCAGATTAAAGGAGATTCTTTCGGAGGACACCGTTGCCGAATAGAGCTTCACGGGAATGGCGACAAGCCCGAATGAGATTGTCAGCGAAGCGATCGATCGAGCCTGTGTAGCCATTGTCTTAATCCCTCAAAGCCAAATGAAATGCGGTTCTTCCTGAATTTTATTGAATAAACGCGCGCAAGACCTTCGATTACCTACGGTTTATACCATGTGGAATGCTCAGGCAGGCTCCCAGCCTAGGAACAAAATACGAGGCTTTCAAGCGAATTCAGCCCAAAAACGTGTCAGCGGGGCGGAAGCTCCTACGGGCGGGCGGGCGGTTGACCGCGACGCGGCCGGTGCCGCGAGAATCTCGCGGCGGGCGAAATAATTACTTTAAATACAATAGGATACGCGCGAGGCGAGGCGCGCGCCACAGTCTGTTTTATGCCTGTTTGGCGGTGGCGCGAACCGGAAGCTTCCATTCCGGGCGAATGAAATGGCAGGTGTAGCCGTTAGGAATTCGCTCCAAATAGTCCTGATGTTCAGGTTCCGCTTCCCAGAAATCACCCGCCGGCGCGACTTCCGTCACGACCTTTCCGGGCCATAGGCCCGAGGCTTCGACGTCCGCAATGGTGTCCTCGGCGACGTGCTTCTGTTCATCGCTGGTGTAAAAAATGGCCGAGCGATAGCTCAAGCCGCGGTCGTTTCCCTGGCGATTCAGGGTGGTCGGATCATGAATCTGGAAGAAAAATTCGAGCAGCTTGCGGTAGCTGATCACCTTGGGATTGAAGATGATCTCGATCGCTTCAGCGTGGGTGCCGTGGTTGCGGTACGTGGCATTTCGCACATCGCCGCCCGAATAGCCGACGCGTGTGGAAACGACGCCGGGGTAGCGGCGCAACAAATCCTGCACGCCCCAGAAGCAGCCGCCGGCAAGAATCGCGCGCATCGTAGGTTCAGACATGTTTGTTACTCCTCAAGGGGTGCATCAACGCGCGACATCGCGCGATTTCTGTTCGTCCAGGGTATAGAGCGCCTCCGGAGAGGCTTCAAGCCGCTCGACGGAAATCGGTGCGCCGCTGCGGTCGGACAAGCCATACGTGCCATCGGCAATCTTTTGCAGCGCGCGCTCGATGTTGCTCAATCGAGTATCGTCCACCGCAGCCAGATTGCCCTCGAGCTCGAGCGTCGTCAGCTTTTGGGCATCGTCCTCGAACTCGCGCGCTCCCTCATTCGATTCTGCATTGACGGCGTCCTGCTCGCTCGATTGCCCGCGCCTGACCTGCAGAATCTGCTGGCGCAGTTCGGTGAGCCGGCGCTTTTGCCGATCGAGAAAAGCCTGATCCAATCTTGATTTATTGAGGGTCACTTCGCCACCATAATATACGGCTCCGATTTTGCAATATTACACCCATGCCATTGGAGAGGAATCACGGCCGATTTGTTCGGCAGGCGCCGAATCGGGTGAGTTCCCGGCGGCTCAGCCGCTCGTTAAAACAATGCGCTTTTACGGACAGATGGCTAGGCATTTTTACGGATTTAAGGCTATGCTTCCGTGTGCCTCCCAACGCCGGGAATATTTACCCATTGGAATGCGTCATATGTTACGCTTAGGTTCCTGGAGGCATGTATGAAAATGGAAGCGGTTCAAACAATGGGCCCACAAAATGTGAGTGGGGTCGCCTTGGGTTTGCTTCGCAATCGAGGCTCTAAGCGTTGGAGCGGCGGCGATCCTTTTGCAGTACGGAGATGGATTGAGAAACAGCTGGCTGATGTTGGCGGTCACGCAAAGGAAATGAGCGGTATCGAACTTCATCGAGAAATTGAGGCCGGGATTCCAGGGAGAGCTATTCCGACATTGCTGACTGCTCTCGACATAACGAAAGAGGAGTTCAGCGACATTTTGGGACGCACAAGAAAAACCCTTAATGAGCTGCTTCAAAGAGAGAGGCTCTCACGTGCGGACAGCGACCTTTTATATCGAGTGTCGCGTGCGTTGGTTCACGCGATAAGCGTGTTCGAAGATGCCGGTTATGCGGTCCAATGGCTCAAAGAACCCAATGAAGCATTGGGAGGAGCGCGGCCACTCAGCCTGCTGGCCACTGTGGAGGGCGATGAGGTAATTCACGCTGAACTTGGCGCAATCGAACACGGCTTACCGGTCTGATCTGCGGACGCCTTTGTGAAGGTCTACCGTTTCGCGAAGATGCAGTTTGCTGACGGGCTGTCGGCGGAGGGCGCTCGTGGCAACGGGGGACGCTGGAACAACAAAGGAACTCCCGTGCTCTACTGTGCTACGAACGAGTCTCTCGGCATGCTGGAATTGCGGGTTCATTCCCCGCATCCTTATCCGCGCACACGATTGAAGTTCGTCGTTGAAGTTCCAGATGACGCCATCGTCGAAATAGCAATGAACAAGCTGCCGCGGGGCTGGAACAAGCTCCCCCCCGGCCCGTCCAGCAAACGCTTCGGCGATGCCTGGGTGGCATCGAAATCGAGCCTCGGAATCCTCGTTCCCTCCGTGATCGCCTCGGAAGAAAGGAACTTGGTTCTGAATCCCGCGCATGCCCGATTCCAAGAAGTGCGCGTGGTGTCGAAAGAGCACGTAACACTCGATATGAGGCTGTATGCAGTTGATCTTCCGACCAGAAGAAAGGCCAAGCGCTAAGGGGCGAGGCGAGTTAGGGGCGACTGTTCGGCGCGAATGGCCGATTGGTGGTGATGACTTGATTGGAACAGGACGGGGGCGCGTCGACCGGATTGCACCGGGCGACGGCGCCGCCGGGCAGGCTCACCGAGTATCCGGTCCATTGCGATGGCTCGGAGGCGGGGTAATCGGTGCTCAAGAGCTGCGCGCCGCTGGCTAGCGCGAGCTCGCGTCGGGTGGTGTCGTTGGTGCGCGCCTGCTTCGTGTCGGCGTCCGTCCGGGTGCGCACCAGATAACCCTTGCGCACCAGCGCCGCGATGGTTTCCTGCGCGCCGTCATTCTCTTCGGTAAAGGCACAGTCGGGCTGGCGCGGTTCGGCATTGGTGAAGATCACGCGATTTCGAAGGCTCGGGTGTCCCTCGAGGTACACCGGCCCGACCGGCCGCTGGTCCATGAGAAACACAACCTTGCCGCGTGCGGCGTCGAGCGTAGGCCACTCGTGATGTAGAACCGCCTCCTCGAGCGTCGCGTGCTTGCCGCGCACCTGATCCGGCGTGATCATTTCATTCGGCGCGAACACCGCGCGGATTTCTGCATCGAGGGCATCGAAGGTCGAGGAGGTAAATTTTTCGGGAGTGCCGGCGTGATACTGCGGCGGCAGGTCGGACTGCTTGGTCTCGAGCAGAATGAAGATCGGCACGTGCTGTGGATTTGAGTGCGACCAGGCGCGGACGATTTTAAGGCAGGCGATTAACTGCTGGCAGGTGCTGCGGTAGTCGAAGTCCTGAAGGTGCATGACCTTGAAGCCGGGTTTGTTCATGAGGCCTTCAGGATCGAATTCCGGGTCCTTCGGCAGATTCGCTGCGGCGACCGCATCGGGACCTTTCGGATGCGCGTAGCGCCCCCCCTCGCTGTCGGCAAAGATATCCAGTTCGATCTGGCGCACGCCGGAGGTCAGCTGCTGATCCAGCGGCCGGTGACGATACTCGAGCGCCTGAAACACCTGCGGATTCCTGTCGAGAAAGAGCTTGGCTTCGCCGGGCGGGAGGCCTGCGTGGTAGCTGTTGTGCGTACCGATGACCTGGATTTCGTTCAACTTGACCGCGTCGCGGGCGGGCGCGGACTGCGCGATGAAGGCCGGAGTGGCGGCGCACAGCGCCATGGCGCACCTTAAGGGTCGGTTCGAGAACATAGAATGACTCCGTCAGCGGGCAGCGCGATTAGTATAGCCCTCGCACCGTTGCACTTTTGTAACGAGAGCCGGCGCCGGTGTCCTACATCTGCTTGAACAGGTGCCCAAACTGGCGGCTGACGGCGAGCTCGTCTTTGCGGCCCTTGAGCGTCAAGGTCAAATGTCCCAGCTCGTCGCGCTTCGCGAGTGCGATGTGCCGCGAGTTGACCACGGTGCCGCGGTGAACCTGCCAGAAAATCGTATCGTCGAGCTGCTCCAATAGTTCTCTCAACGGCATGCGAATGATGCTGTCGCCGTCGCGCGTGGCCACGGTGATGTATTTGTCTTCGGCCTCGAACCAGAGAATCTCATCCACCGGAATCAGCTTGACGGTGGTACCGGCACCCGCCCGCACGAAGCGCAGCTTTTCCCTACGGCTCGCGCCGCTCCCCAGAAGTTCGGCGATGCGAGTCGCCATCTCGCCGACAGAACCATCGTTGCCGCCGCGCCCCAGCTGGCTCGACAATCGCTCTATGCACTTGGTCAGGCGCGCAACCTCGACCGGCTTGAGCAGATAGTCGATCGCGGCTGTCTCGAACGCATCCAGCGCATAGGCATCGTAGGCGGTGACGAAGACGATGAGCGGCGGACGGTCTTTCAAGCACAGTTGCCGGGCCGCTTCGAGCCCGTCGAGTTGCGGCATGCGCACATCAAGAAATGCAACGTCGGGGGAAAATTCATCGGCCAGCTTCAGCGCTTCGGCGCCATTGGCGGCCAGCCCGGAGCATCGGGCCGACGGCCAATGCTCTGCCAGCTGCTTCGCAAGTGCCCGAGCCAGTAGCGGCTCATCCTCGGCGATGATGTAACTGTAGGGTGTGCTCATCCGGCAGGTCTGGAGAGCAAATTCAGCGGTACCTCGATCGCGGCATGAGTTCCGCGCGACGCGCCGGGTTCGACGATCAATCGCGCCGAGCTGCCGAACAGCGACTGCAGGCGGTCGCGTATGTTTTGCAGGCCCGCGCAAGTGCCGGAATTTTTCGCGTTGCCGAGACCGACGCCGGTATCATCAACCGACAGTTTCAACGTGTCGCCGGTGCAGTGCACGCTGACGCGGATGTTGCCGCCGAAGCAAGCCGGTTCGATGCCGTGCGTGATGGCGTTTTCCACCAGCGGCTGCAGCAGCATCGCGGGGAATTTCAGCCGCAGGCAGTCCGGATCGCAATCGAATTCAGTGGTCAGGCGGTTGGGCAGGCGCAGCGCCATTATCCCTAAGTACGCCTTCAATAGTTCCACTTCAGTCTGCAGGGTGGCTGCCTCACTGCGCGCATGCGTGAGCGCCGCCCGTAGATAGCGAATCAGATTGGCGAGCAGATTGCGCGCCTCTCCCGCATCCACCGCAATCAGTGCATCGAGATTCGCCAGGGTGTTGAATAGGAAATGCGGTTCGATCTGCGCCTGCAGAGCGCGCAGCTGCGCCTCAATGGCGGCGCGTTCGGCGCGTTCCACGTCGCGTTTGCTTTGCGCCAGCCGAACCCAGCTGAAGTTGATGAAAAGTGCCATGCTGCCTGCGGCCAGCGAGAAACCAATCGCAACCAACCAGGTGTAACGTTCCTGCAGGAAGTTCGGCGGCTGGTGCAAAAAGATCTGTGAGAGCAGTTCGCCGCCGATGGCGCCGGCCGCGACCAGCGCGAAGTAGATGACGAAACGCAGGCCCATGCGGCCGCGAAAGCGCTGCATCACGGTGCAACGCACGGAGGCGATCAGCGCCAGAATCGTGAAGCCGATGCAGTACGAGACGACGAGATTCGGAACGACTGCGTCCCACGAACGCAGCAGCAATGCGATGAGCAGGGCAATGACGGTGTTGATCGCCAGCACCATGGGCAGCCGGCGACGCAAAAAATCGATCACCGTGTCTTGGGTCTCGTCGAAAAAAGGCGAAAATCGCTCGGGCTCAATTTGCGAATGGGTCTTCATTCAAGTCCTGAGGTTGCGCTCGCCTTTAAGTCTATCGCCCTTCCATCCCCGGTGCATGACCGGAATTTCGGGGCGTTCGCGCTGAGCACTTAGACCTTGATGGCGACCAAATCATTCATTGCGATGACCGCAAAGGGCATCAATCCCAGTATGAAGGAGAGGGACAGGGTGGCGAGGTTGGTGAGGGTTTTCATGGGCATCTCCGTTAAGTTGTAGCGCGGAGACACTGTAATAAACGGCGCGCCGGGGCGCGGGAATTGCGGCAAATCGGCGCTGCGGCGGCGCGAACGGCGCTCCGGGGTCGCGAACGGCTACGCCGCCTCGCGAGGGCCTTGGGATTCCATCAGCGTTATGTCCATTCTCGTGCAAAAAGACCCGCCGCCCTTCAGGACAAACACGCCCGGTTTGTCCCTGAAATCGCCCGAGAACCCTTCAGGGTCCGTGACGCCGTGCCAGGGCTCGATGCAGATAAACCGCGCTGCAGGCTTGGTCCAGACGCCAAGATAAGGGGCATCGGGAAAGCTGATTTTGATGCGTGGCCCATCGTTGCTGCCGTAGAGGACCGATCGGCTGTTGATTTGATCGAAGATCAGCACATCGTCCTGAAACAGCGAATCGGCGAGTGCCAGCCGCCGCTGAACGATGGGCGTCGGGTGGCGTTCGGGGGTCAGTAATCCTGACGAGTCAATGCGTCGGGCCGGTGCGGGCTCGTCGGATTCGAACTCGATAAAATGCGCGGAACGCGCCTGTCCAAAGGGCAGCGGCCAACGGAATCCCGGGTGATGGCCGAAACTCGCCGGCATCGGCGTGCTGCCACGGTTGCGAATCCACGTGGTCACGGCAAGCGTCGCGCCGTTGAGTTCGTAGCGTACCTCCAATTCGAATTGAAACGGATAAACCTGCAAGCTCGACTCGTCGGCGACCAATCTGAAAACAGCGGCGGAAGCGCTGGTGCTTTCGGTTGCAAACAGCTTGCCGCGTGCGAATCCGTGCCTGGGAAGCCGGTACGTCTGCGAGCCCAGTCGATAGGTGCCGCCGACGAGCACGCCCACGATGGGAAAAAGCAGCGGCGCGCGGCCGGCCCAGACCTGGGGGTCGCCATTCCACAACAGCTCGAGCGCCGCGCGATTCTTCAATGAGGACAGCTGCGCGCCGAGAGGATCGATTTCGGCCATGAGTTGGCCGGAACTGATCGACACCCATTGATCAGACATTGGCGGACGAGCCCCGCGCTACCACAGCGGGACGCGTGGAAAGCGCCGATACAGGAATTGGTCCAGCCCCAGTACGCGTCCGGCCGCCATCACCAGCACGATGACGGACAGCACCAGATCGGCCGTGTCAAGTCCCGGAATTCCGCTGACGGAGGATTTCGCAAACCAATAATTGAGCAGCATGAAAATCGATACCATGGCAGCCAGGCGTGTGGTGAAGCCTAACAGCATCGCGATGCCGACGTAGATCTCGCCGATCAGCACGAGATTCGTGAATAGCCCAAGATGCGGCAGGACAATGTTCGAGAGGAACGGCCGGTACCAAAGACGGGCGGTGCCGGACCACCTCGTAATCAACTGCAGCATTTCTCCGGGCGCGCCGTTGCCGTGATCGCTGAGTAAGAACGTCGCGGCAAGATACAGCCGTGTCAGCACCAGCAGCCATGCCGGCATTGTAGTTTTTGAGATCATCGGTGTTGCCTTCAGCATAGAGAATGGTTCATCCGCCCATTGGAGGTCTGCAGTCCGCATCGACAGGCAACGACAAGCCTACCTTCACGCGTTCCAGCGCGACGTGCGTGTCATAGCGCGCGACGTGCGCGTTGGACTCGAAGCAGAGCCGCGCAAAGGTGCCGTAGGCCTCCATGCTCTCGGCGATCACGATGATGACGAAGTCGCTGGTGCCCGTTACGTGGTAGCACTGTTGCACCATGGGATGGGTGATCATCTGGCGGCGAAAGCGATCGAGATGCGCGCTGGGTGCCGTGCTGCGTGCCGGCGTCGCCGCCATGCTCAAGGTCACGATGCAGGTAATGATGGATGCTCCGATCACGGCCTTGTCGAGCACCGCAATCTCCGCCGCAATGACGCCCTCAGCGCGCAAGCGCTTCAGGCGCCGCTGCACCGCGGCCGCGGATAGGCCGACTTCTGCGCCGATCGATTCGGCGATCCGCCGGGTGTCGTGTTGATAAATGCTCAAGATTTTGCGGTCGATGCGGTCCACAGCATTTTTCCCCGGGAATGCGGCCAAGCCGCACTGATGCGTCCCTGAACGCGCCGCAACGCCCTGTAAGCGAGGCTAACCTACCACGCATTATAAGGAGACCTCGCACATGAAAGCACCACTTGCACGACTACTCGCACTCATCGGCGCAGGCCTAATGGGCGGCAGCGCGCCGCACGCCGCCGAGGGATTGAAAGCCGGTCCTGCAGGCCTGGCTGCCCAGCCTCTCGCTCAACTCGAACAGGCCGTTGCGCGCGGGGATTATCCCAAGACGACCAGCGTTCTGATCATGCGCAACGGCGATCTGGCGTATGAGCGCTATTTCGGAGAAGGCAGCAAAGACTTGCTCAACAACACCCGCTCCGCGACGAAATTCATCACGACCCTCGCGCTCGGCGCCGCCATCGCCGACGGTGCCATTCTTTCGGAAGAGGCTCCAGCTTTTGCCTATCTCGCCGACCTGAAGCCCTTCCAAAATGATTCGTCCGACAAGGAAGCGATCACGCTCAAGGATATGCTCAGCATGTCTTCGGCACTGGCCTGCGACGACAATGATGAGAACAGCCCCGGCAACGAAGACAACATGCACCCACAGGCCAACTGGACGCGGTGGGCTGTGGATTTGCCCACGATGCAGGGCTACACCCGCGACACCTCGGGACTCGGGCCTTGGCGCTACTGCACCACGAACGCGTTTCTGACCGGGCAAGTGATCGGGCGCGC